>ERZ1023302.200-NODE-200-length-9162-cov-4.147579_pt1 | contig 9162 bp, 8 predicted proteins | sample MGYA00380473_ERZ1023302 | MGnify/ENA primary metagenome ERZ1023302 (study PRJEB33173, sample SAMEA4830380) | metagenome | study: EMG produced TPA metagenomics assembly of the PRJEB25223 data set... | reverse complement strand
GTAAAAAACGAGCCTTGATAGCGTTGTATCATTTTGGTCGTTTGCTCAGTTATGCTGTGCTTGGCATCATTGCAGGGCTGATAGGGACGACAGTGCTAGAACCATTAATGACAGGCAGTCATTTGCCACGCATTTTATTAGGGTTGGTGTTGGTGCTGATTGGTGTTGCCATGTTGGGTGTGCCACTTCTTAATAAATTAGAAAAGGTGGGCATGAAATTTTGGCAATGGCTTGCCCCACTACGTCAAAAAATATTTCCACTGACCACGTTTCCTAGAGCATTGATGGCTGGGTTATTGTGGGGTTATTTGCCGTGTGGTTTGGTTTATGGGGCGTTGTTAATGGCGGTGGTTGGTCATGATGTGGCAACAGGGGCGGTATTGATGTTCACTTTTGGTCTGGGGACAGTACCGATGTTGGTTGCCACACAAGAGACCGTAGGCTGGTTGCATCAGCAAATTGGTAGGTTGCGTTTGCGTCAACTGAATGGGGCGGTGATGGTGTTATCAGGGCTGGCAGTGATTGTTGTGCCAATGGCAATGCACCACGGTGGTCATCATGGACATGGTTCACACGGTCATGCTCATCACCACATACATTTGCATCAAGACACTCAATCACCCACTCATCAAGACCATTCACATCATGGTCATTCACATCAAGACCATTCACATCAAGACCATTCACATCATGGTCATTAACCTATCGCCATTGCTCCAATGGTAATGTGGTTTGTAGATGGCTTTCTAAGGCAGGTAAGTTAAAGGCATCATCTTCACTGATAAGGCTGATGCTGATGCCTGTTTGTCCAGCACGTCCTGTCCGACCAATGCGATGCACATAATCATCAGGTTGCTCAGGCAGACTGTAGTTGATGACGTGGCTGACATCATCAACATGAATGCCCCGCCCTGCCACATCGGTAGCGACTAAGATTTTGGTCTTTGTTTCTTTAAAGCGAGATAAATGGTGTTCTCGTTTGGCTTGTTCCACATCACCTGAGAGCATCACAACTTGGTGGTTGGGTTTGAGTTTATCATAGAGCCATTTGACTTGTGTTTTGCGATTGGCAAAGATGATGACCTTATTAACGGCATCATCTTGCAATATGTGTTCAATGGCGGTGAGTTTTTGCTCATCGCTTAGCAGATAAAATTTTTGTTCAACCAGTTCGCTGGTTTTGTGTTCTGGCTCAATCTCAATAAACACAGGCTGATATAACCAGCGATACGCAAGGTTCATCACGTCTTGGTTAAAGGTGGCAGAAAACAGCAGACTTTGCCGTTCAGTATTGGTAGGCATTTTTCGCACCAAGCGTTTGATGTCTGGGATAAATCCCATGTCTAGCATGCGGTCAGCTTCGTCTAACACCAGCACTTCCACCCTGTCCAAAAACAGATGATGCTTATGCAGTAGGTCAATCAGCCGTCCGGGCGTGGCGATTAAAATGTCTAAATATTCTTGGTCAATGGCTTGGATTTGAGCGTCATAATCTTTGCCACCCATGACGCACACGCTATGTAAATCACAAAAGCGTGTCAATTCAAGACAGTCATCATGGATTTGTTGTGCCAGCTCTCTGGTGGGTGCTAAGATAACTGCCCTTGGCTCACCCACATAGCGAGTTTCGTGGTTGCTAAAGGGACGTTTAAGTAAGGCTTCAATTATGGTCAGCAAAAATGTGGCGGTTTTTCCTGTGCCTGTCTGGGCCTGACCGATGGCATCTTGCCCAGCCAACGTGTGTGGTAAAATTTGGGCTTGAATGGGGGTCAGTTCGCTAAATCCTAACGCTTTGACTGCCTTTTTTACCGCTGGATTCAGTGGCAGTTGATGAAAATAACGAAATGTGTGGGGTGAGTCTAAAGTGGACAACAGAATATCCTAAAGGTTATTGGTGAATAAGACACTGTGCATTGAAAACCTAGTTTGGTCAGTGGCTTTGCTGCTCATGGCTGAGTTTAATGTCTTTTGATTTTGCCAAGCATCAATTTTTCCAAGCATCAATTTTGTTTGCCAATGATACATTTTTTAGTTACAAAGGTTTGCCAAGCACAAAGGTTTAAAGGTTTGTTGGTCATAAAGAAAGTTTGTTGGTCATAAAAAAGATAGTATAACCAATCTGTATCAAAAAAGGTATGCCATGTTTGACTGAGATTTTATCATACTGATGTTATTATGATGAATTGTCAAGGCAGGTATGGCGATTGCGTGGTTGGTGCTGACTAACCATATTAAGCTTAATTAAGCTTAACCCATTTAACTTTGACTTTGCTAAAATAACCTTTCTCAAATAACTTGGCTTAAATAACCTTGCTCAAATAACTTGCTCAAATAACTTTGTTAACATCACTTCAATAAAACAACTTTGATAAAATAGCGATGACAGACCATGGCGATTGACCACAACCATTTAAACTTACATGCCAACCATCTTTGGGCATATTATCATAACCATGCCTTGCCGTCAGGTACAGTGGCGTATGAAAGCGTGTTACGCCAATGCCAGCTAGATGGCAGTTTGCTGAGTTTGCAACGCATTGATGCGATGCTCACACATCTTCGCCAAGAGCTGATAAAAACATTCACCCAAGCTCAAAAAAGCGTGAACACCGCTGACATGCAACGAAGATTATTGGCAGATGAACGTTTTGTCAGTCTGTTGTTGATTATTGGTCATTATGCAGGTCAAGTGTTGGCAGAACAATGGCAACATCCGCCAACATGGTACGGTCAGCATCAGCTGATGACTCAAGTGGGGCGATTACACAGTGCTCAAAAAGCGATGGCTCAAGATTGGGTGCATGCGTTGGCGGTGCAATATGCTGATGACACAGATGCTAGGCTGGCAAAAATTACGGTAGCAACCATCAAGCAACCTGAGATGTTTTTTGTTCTTGAGCCGATCATCAATCGCTTATTTGGCAGTTTTGATAATGTGGTACGCTCAATACAAACAGACATGCGTGTGCCTAGTGGGCTGTATCAAGCGATACAACAACGCTTACCACAACAACACTTACCACAACAACGCTTACCACAACAACGCTTACCACAAAAAAGCCCACCGCAGACAGCATCAATCATAACAAATCAGGTAAATGCTCAGCAACCACTAACCAATTCACAAACGCCTGCCACATTTCAAGACAGTGTGCAAGTTTTATCACAAAATTTAACCCAAAATTTGGCTCAAAGTTCAGTCCAAGGTTCACTGAAGTATTCGGTGTCGCAATCCATACCAACAGCCAAAGTTGGTATGGCATCGGTTAAATCCATCGTTGCCAGTCATGGTATTTTTGCTGAATTGATGCAAGACATCATGACCATGCCTGTACAACAAAATGTTGGCAATTTGGCGTATCAAAAGGTCAGTCAGTTTTTTGTGCGGTTAGATAAAGCGTATCCCACGCTTGATGATGCTAAGCAGGCTGTGCTTAGCAAACTGACCCAAAAACAACAAGATGCCCTAAATCAAGCAAAATCAGCATTAAAAAAACTGGCAGAGCAAGGTAATAGTGATGCCATGTTGCATTTGGCAGTGTATCTGATGCAAGGTAAATGGTTTGATGACAACCAACAACAAGGTTTGATGCTGATACAAACCGCCGCCAATGCCCAAGACCCCAGAGCCATGCGAATGATGAGCAAGCTGTATTATCAGGGATTGGGAGTGAATGTTGATGTCAATATGGGGCGACATTGGCTAAATTTAGCAGCAGACAAAGGGCATGAAGAAGCCAAAAATCTGATAAAACAAATGGATTTGGCTCAGATGATGATTGCTGAACGTCAAGAAGAGATAAAAAGTGATGATCGGTTAATCAAGCTGATGGCAGCTGTGGCGGTGGTGGCAATTTTGATTGTGATGATTGTTTAATAACCTAAGGTATCATGCCCTTCCTTAGGTCTCATATTCGAAGATTGATGCCCTTAAGATGATAAAGACACCCTTAAGATGATAAATAAAACGACCATCACCCAGCAATCGACGTTTGCCAAAAAACCACCCTTGTATTATCGATTGCTGATACGCATTGCTCAGCCATTTTATCGCTGGTGGTTATGGTATCGCCATCAGCGTTGTGCCAATCCTTACTATGAGCAAGAGATTGCTGACCGCTTTGGTCAGCGTTATCACACAAAACAGCAAGCCCCAACATCACTGTTAACGTCAGATAAGTTAATGACAGACGAATTAACATCAGATAAGTTAATGGCAAATGACACAAGCAACAAGCTTGCTGGTGTCAATACAGACTTTGGTTGCATTTGGATACATGCGGTATCGCTTGGTGAGATGAATACCATTGCCCCCATGCTGCGTGCTTTTTTGGCATTAGGGTTTGACATTTATCTGACCAACACCACACACACAGGGCATGCTCGTGGACGGTCATTGTTTGCCAAAGAGATTGCCAATGGACGTGTTCGTCATGGGTTTGTGCCTATTGATGAGCCAAAAGTCATACAGGCATTTTTAAAGCAAGTGTTACCTGTGGCAACCTTATTTGTTGAAACTGAATTGTGGGCAAATACGTTATATGAGTTAAAACGTTGTTGCATTCCCACTTTTTTGGTCAATGCTCGACTGTCTGCCAAATCTGCCAAACGTTATCAAACTTTTGCCAAATTAAGCCAAAGCATGATGCACAACCTGACTGGCATCATCGTGCAAGATGTCTTATCGGCACAGCGTTTTAGGCAACTAGGAGCAACACAGACCATGCTTGCCCCATCGTTAAAATGGCAAATACAAGACAATCACCGTGATGAACATGTGGACTTTGGTTTTTTATTACAAACTCAGCAGACAAAACAGGCAGGTGAGAATGTGAGCCGTCCCATCTATGTGTTGGGTAGTAGCCATGCGGGCGAAGAAGCGTTATTTTTAGCGGTTCATCAACGTTTATTAAGCGATTTTGCTGATGCCCTGCTTATCCTTGTGCCAAGACACCCTGAACGTTTTAACGATGTGGCAAGTTTGCTGAATGTGTCTGGTTTTACTTGGCAGCGACGCAGTAACAACCCTAAACAAGTGATTGCCACGGATATTCAAGTTTATTTGGCAGACAGCATGGGTGAATTGATGGGTTTTTATGCCTTAGCAGATGTGGCGGTGGTAGGAGGGTCTTTTGTCAATATTGGTGGACACAACCCCATCGAAGCAGTACAGCTTGGTGTGCCTGTCATTATGGGTGCATATACCCAGTCTTGTCAAAGCATTGTCGATGAACTCAGACAAGTGGGTGCATTGTGGCAGTTAGCAATAGATAAAACTCAAGAGCAAGCGATTGAGCAAGTTACTCAACAATTGCATATTTGGCTAACAGAGCCAAAACAAGCACTTCAAGCAGGTATGAGTGGTCAAGCATTGGTACAAAGTCATCAACACGCACAACAACAGCAGATGCAACCAATTTTAACTGCCATTGGTTATTAACTGTCATTGGTTATTAACTGCCATTGGTGAGGTGAAGTGAGGTCAAGTCAATCATGAATGTCATTTTATTACCTAAGGCAGATTTTGCTGTCCATACATCAGCAGACGGTAAGTCGCATCATACTGCCAGCATCACTGAGCTCAACCAACTTGCTCATATCAAAAATGTGTTAAAACGTGGCATCAATGACCCAATTAAAATTGGTCAATTGGGGGGAAATTTGGGCGTGGCTCGCATCGCTCACATGACCGACACCACCATAACGCTAGACAAAGTAACACTCACCCAACCACCACCGCCCAAGCTTGGCGTGAGCGTCATATTGGCACTTCCCAGACCAAAAGTGTTAAGACGGCTTATCATTGACATGACGGCTTTAGGGGTGAATGATATCATCTTGGTTAACAGCCATCGCAGCCAAAAAAGCTATTGGCAATCGCCCTTGCTTAAGCGTGTGCCAGAATTCATACAAGAAGGCTTACAACAAGCGGTGGATACCATTGCTCCTAATGTCTATTTTAAAAAACGTTTGCGTCCTTTTGTTGAAGATGACTTAAGTGGCATGATTGCTCAGTTCAATGGACAAAGTGGTCATCAGTGCTTATTTAAGTCCAGTCAACTTGGCAAAGCTTTACCGACACAGATGTCATCATTGGTAACACGACGCTTTTATCCAACAGCGATGATTGCTCACCCTTATGCGGATAACGAATTGGTCAATTTGTTGGTTTCTTTGCACACTCATGACAATGCCCTCAAACCGTATGTGCTTGCCATTGGGGCAGAAGGGGGGTGGACAGATTTTGAAGTTGCGTTATTTGTCCGATACGGCTTTGTTGCCATGCGTCATGGTCAGCGAATTTTGCGTACCGAAGCGGTGGTGAATGGCATCTTAGGCAGTTTTATCCATTAATCCATTGATGTTGTTGATGCTTGTTGTTGATTACTGGTTGTCATTTGTGTTGTGGTGTTGCCATGATGTGTAAATATCTTCCCAACCATTTATAAGGCTCAATCATGCCATAATGGCACTCCATCTCAATCACCGCTTGGTCATTGGCAAGCCCACCACGCTTATGGGTGGTATAATCATAAAACACCCTAAGCCCACGTACTGATGATTCTATCAATCCTGCCATCATCAGCCATTGACGCACTTGAGTTATCTCAACAGGGTGATTGGGAGTCAGACTTTTGTCCGTATCAGCTTGATAATCATCTCGATTAAGCAGTTTAAAATTACCCATCACCAAGTTGCGATACACAAAGCTGGCTGGATTATAAAAACACAATGACAACATGGCATCATCGTGTAGCCATACTTTGGCAAAAGCAATAAAATCAGCAGGCTCTGCCAGCCACTCAAGCACCGCATGATTTAAAATCAAATCAAAATAGCCCTCAGATTGCTCTAAATCAAACATGACGCATAGTTGAGTGGTCAATTCTCGATAAGGGCAATGTAACCAAATGATGTTACCATTCACACAATGAGAATTGTCAGTCTTTGTTTGCTCTAACGTTGTTTGATGGCTTTTATGAAACTGGCTTTGATTAAGCTGTTGCCAAGATTGTTGAGCAAGTTGTAGCATGTCAGCAGACACATCATTGATAACCACATCATGCCCCATCATTGCCAGTTGTTGACTGAGCTGTGCCAATCCTGCCCCCACATCTAAGATGCGTAACGGTCGCCCAAGTCGCTCACTTTGTTGGTTTACCCAAGGAAAAATATCCGCTTGTAACCCTGCCAGGCGAATATCACCCTTTAGACTGCCATAAACCTTATTGGCAAAGTGGCTTGCCACACCATCAAAATTGCGATCGCTTCTGTGATTGGCAGTATTGGCAGTCATAACGAACTTTGGCATCATTAACTTAGCAATTTAACAACTTGGTCATCTAACCAAATTAATCAAGCAATGAGCTTTCTTGGTCCAAATCTTCGTGCTGTTCATGCTCATGCAAGCCTTTCATCATATCTAAAGCAGATTCGTTAGACACTTGTTGTTTGGCTACTGGTGCGCCATCTTGTTTGATATTGGCGTTATCAGTGGTTAAGGTGTTATCATCACTCATGGTAAGTCCTTGTTGACATGTCAAAAGTTGGTATATAAAAAATTGCGATACAAAAATTAGAATAACAAAAGTTTAGAGTAACAAAAGCATGCTGGGATTGTCATGCTGGAATTATACTGGATAATGGGGTAATGATTAAAGCAAGGATAACATCGGTTACAAAAATATTGACAACCATATTTAAGACATCATTTGGGGTACATTATTTTAGGTGCCTTGGATTTTATATTGATAATGACACCAACATCATACACTAAAATCCTTGATAGTAATAGGGAAAAATTTGTTCGATATAGACACACTTTTAACATACATATTGAGATAAAAAGTGTATAACTATGGTTAAAGATAAAGGTTAAATACAAACAATCAAATTTATTCATTCATTGTCTGATTTGTTATCCGCTTATCTCATTATTTAAGGAGAATTGCATGAACTGGGCACTGTTAAGTATGCTATATTCCATGACAACAACCGTTATCATCGGTGTCTTGATGATCATTGCATTGGTGGTGGGCTATGATGAAATCCCACACATTTGGACAGCGGTGATTGTCGGAGCGGTGGTGTCTGCACCAGTGGCGTAGGTCTTAACCAAAAAAGTAAACCAAATTGGCCGTAATGAGTTGTCATAGCCTGTTTCGCCATCAGATGCCGTGCATTGAGACAAAAAAGCAAAAAAGCCGACATTGATTATGTTTGTCGGCTTTTTGCTTTGTCGGTTTTTTGGGTAAAATAGGTCAAGTGATTGGTAGGTATTCAAGCATTCAAGATAAGTTTTTATAAAAAAAGCTTTCATCATTTTCGTTCAATTATTTTAGCTCAACTTTTGCCCCATTTTGAATGTTGGCAAACACTTCTAACACGTCCCAATTGGTAAGACGGATACAGCCATGTGATGCTTGACGGCTGATGCCCTCTGGAATGGGTGAACCATGAATGCCGTAAGATGGCTTATTTAGCCCCATCCATACCACCCCAACTGGGCTATTGGGGCCGGGGGGCAACATGTACACTTGTTTGTCCTCTCCTTCGCCCACTGTGGATTTGTACCAAGGCATTTTTACTTTATTAACGATTTTAAATGTGCCATGTGGTGATGGTGTGGCAGTACTGCCAACGGTGGTTGGGTAGGTGGCGACTAAGGTGTCTCCATGATAAGCATATAAGGTTTTGTCCGCTTTATTGGCGACCACACGAGTGATGGTTCGGTTGAGCGTTTTGCCAGGGTTATAGACGGTGATGATGTCCCCTTCTACAAATTTTTTGTTGGTGTTGAGTTTTTTAAGATACCGTACGTCCATGTGAAAACGTTCTGCCAGCATTTCATAAATGTCTTGATAATATAAACCTTTCATTTTTGATTTGGCTTGGCTACCTGATGGTGTGGTTGCAAAGTTGGTTTTTACATCTTCCTTGGTGATGGTATAAGCTTTTAGCACAGGTTCACTGGCAGAGATGTTTTTGTTTAAGGCTTGCCAAGTGGCAGTGTCCATTTTACCAGTTTGTTTCAGCCCTTTCATGGCTTGAAAGTTCTTGAGTGCCTTAATGCTGTTCATGCCCCAACCGCCATCAATCGGACCTGGTGATGCGTGGTTCCAATCAAGCAGGGCTTGCAGTTTGGCGGTCATGGCGTTGTTT
>ERZ1023302.198-NODE-198-length-9166-cov-7.305565_pt1 | contig 9166 bp, 16 predicted proteins | sample MGYA00380473_ERZ1023302 | MGnify/ENA primary metagenome ERZ1023302 (study PRJEB33173, sample SAMEA4830380) | metagenome | study: EMG produced TPA metagenomics assembly of the PRJEB25223 data set... | reverse complement strand
ATAAATGGAACTTGTATTACCAAATAATTATGTTGTGATTGATGAAGAAGAGATGATGTACCTTGATGGGGGGGCTATATATATACCCAGGTGGGCAATTACAGGAGCCATTACTGGTGCAGCATATGCAGCATTAGCAGCAGGAGGTGGAGGCCTTCAACTAGTTCTTGCATCTTATGGATTACGCTCCGCACTGGTAGCTGGGATTGTTAAAGGTTTAGGAGTATTAGGAATTCATATTGGAAATGCTTTTGCAAATACTGTTATTAGAAGTATTGCATCTGCTGGAATTGGTGCTGGAGCTGATTGGATTTTTACCAATATTATTGATGGCTGGGATGGGCGACGTGATAATCAATTGAGAATAGGTTAATAATCTTATGTTGATTGTTTTAATTTCAGTTATTGTTGCATTCCTGTATCATAAAATTACAGAGTATGTCAACAACAGGAAAATTGATATTGTTATTTTTCTATCATTGCTGATTTCTCATTTTATTTGGAATTACTATTTTTTACCAATTGAAATATTGATAGCAATCAGTGGAGCAAATTTACTATTAAGTTTTTTAAAAAAATTACAGACTAAATAATATTAATCTGTGTAATACAGTAGCTCGGTCATTAGATTCTATTGAAGATATAAATTAAAAATGAGGTTGGGAAAAAACTCAATTTGAAAGTGAGATTGAGTAAATCTTTCTATCTATATAACGCATATTATCAAGATTTTTGAACATCTGATAATATGCACTTTTCTTATTTTAAAGATTTTTTGCCTTTCTTCATTTCTTGAATGAATTGGAGAGATGACTTTATTTAGGTGTTTGACATTACTATAGATAGGATTTAGCAGTACTAATATGAACTCATATTATAGGTGTAGACTTAAATTTTGGAAGCAAGCTAAAGGATATCTTATCTAGGTAACTAAGTGCTATAACAAGATATATTGGTGGAGTTAGTATGGCAACTATTACTAATGCTCTTAATATTGCGGCTACTGTTGCTGAAGTCTTCTCATTAGGAGGAGCCATTGCATATGGTTTAGATATCGTAGACGGTAAATTTGATGGATATTTATGGGCGTAAAACTATAGCTATGAAACATTTTTTTGCAGGAATTGGTGAAATTCATTTTTTGTTATTTTTATTATATCTAAGCATGTCTGCTAGTCCAATTATTGGACTAGTGATTGGATATACTAAAATAAATCTAATAAATTCTATTATTATAGCTCTTGGTATGATATTGGCATTAATTTTGGTATTATCAAGAGTGTATAGAAAATATTTTTATAGAGACGATGATGACTAAAGTTTTTATCAATAATTTGGGCTCCTTGTCAACTGTAGTGGGTTGAAGAAAAGCTAACGTCTGGGGAAGGGGTTAAAGCTTTGCTTTATCAAATATTGACTTACAGAGTTGCTCTATTGTATTGATGTATTCTTAGTAAATAATATGGTGTTTTGAATGAAAGATGATCAGAAATATTTATTAGCGGGACTTTATTCGCTTCTAGTTGCAATATTTTATTTTCCATTGATTGAGTCCAAGGGGATTTTTGTAAGTATATTGATGGCGGTTTTACTTTTATATTTAATATACTTCATTGCAACAGTCATTCATATTGTGATAATTAAGTTTATAAGAAAAAAATCTTTTAAGTATTTGGTTCTATATCCATTTACTTATGATGGGAGCTGGAGATTTCAACCTATAAACTTACTCTACTTTCCAGAAATGGTGAGAGATGTCATTCCGATTAATTTAGTTCAAGAATATTGCCAAGGACAACCTTACGGACTGTTAAAAAAGATGCTGAAAAGAATTCGATTGTCACGAGAGATATCTTTACTCCTGGCTACTATTATCGTCTATTTTTTTACGCATAGAATTCTACCTCTTTCAGTATTTACGTTCATATTTTCTTACATATTGCTATTTGCACAATCTTATTTGGGTGGTAATACCGTTTGGATTGGAAATAGAAGATTAATAATAGATGATGAATTTGAAAAAATCTTGCTTTCAAAAAGTTATATAAAAGAAATATCATCTGCACGATACTCAGAATACTTGACATGTGAATACAAAAACTTTACACCAATCATATTGTTAGCTATTTTTGAAAATTTGCTTGACTCCTACTTGCTTCAGAATCAGAGTGAGGTTGACTTAGATATTTTTTATAAAGTTTTACCTTTGCTTTATAAAGAAAAATATACTATGGGATTCAATTACTTTGTAAGTTTAAATTATTTACTATATAAGGTTGGATTTTTGGGAATCATTTACGATAATGAAGCATTAAGAGATTTGTCAAAACAATATTTAAACAAAAATATTTCGGAATTACAAGATGGTTCTTTCGAGGGCGGTATACAAGATGCTGTTGCCTCTAAACAAATAGTAGTTATAAATGAATTTATAGCTTGTTTAAATTCCAGATGCGTGCCATCCCAATATGATAGATTTTTTTATAAAGATAGACCTTATATTTTTTCCAGAAAGAGTCCTATTAAGGGGTGAAAATTTGTTACATTTGGATTAACAAGTGTCCTAGGGATTAGAAATAACTCTAGTATAGCTAGATATTTTTGAGTAACTAGAAATATCATTAGGCTACCCATATGATTGCCAGAAAAGATGGCTGATGAATCTTATTTATACTGTTGCAGTAGGCATTGTCTAGGATAAATAAGCTATCTTGATGGGGGAGATTGGAATAATTTTAGTAGAAACATTAAAGGATTATGGACAAGTAGCGTAGGATTAGGTGATGCAATGTGCTAAGTTGGCTTGGTGTTAGCAGTAGTATTATTTAACAATGGAAAGTAGACTAAATGAAAAATAAGCGTTATTTTTTTGACACAATTTTGATAATTTTACTGCTTATAAGCACGATATTTTGTGTCAGCCCAGTATTTATAAAATTGGACATCTTAGGAACTCCCTCTCATGCCATCTTAACCTTTGTATTGGCGATACCGTTATTCTATATTTTGTCTCAATGCTTACATACTTTGCTATTACTAGTTTCCTCAATCTTTTGTAAATTAAGACCAATTTATTTTTATTTTATATTTGTGATCATTATAGGAGCTAGGAAATACTATCGAATTCTCTTTCACCAACTAATGGGATTTAGTCCAGGAATAGCAGTGTTTTATAAGGAGAGTCAAACAACTAAGAATCTGTTTAAATTTTACTACTTCTTGTACTTTACAACACTAATTTCATACTATTTTTTCTTTACTTTTGTGTATGACAAACCGTTGCTTTTGCCTCTTATTCCATTTTCTATTATCATAGCATTAGTACAAAAACTTTATAGAATTGAGAATCAACAATTATTTCTGTTAAAATCAAAGGTACTAACAATACTGGAATCTAAGAAGAATTGTGAGTTTAATCTTCAGTATTATCATGAAATTTGGAAATTGCAATCAAAATCTGAGTTGCCATGCGTGGCTTTATCTTATATCAGTTTGATCAAGCCATATCTTTCAGAGAGCGTGCGTGAACAAATTGATTTATTAGAAGTTAAGCGATTTAAAAAAATAAATCATCCAATATCACTTTATGGTATGTTGGATGTTATAAAATTAAATCTATATTTACGGCATTATAATGAAAAAAATAAATATGAATCAATGTTAAAGAAAATTTTAGAGGTAAGACCAGACTTTGTTTTAATCGAGCAGAATATTGATGATAGTTTAAATAGCTCGCAACCATTATCTTTATCTTTAGCCATTTCAGAAATCCAACTTTTGCTTGAAGTGTATTTGGGGATCAAACATGTTTCAACCAAGTGATAAAACCAGAATAATATTTGCCATTATAGGGGCAAGTTGCATATTAGTCAGTATGTATCTTATTCCACTTATTAAAACTGAGAATAAATTTTGGGAAATACTTTTATTTATATTAGGTGTATTGCTAATTGGAATTGCGTTACTAAGTCAAAAAAAATAAATTTTGAAATAGTATTAGTGAGTTCGCAATCATTTATTGCTAGTGGTTTAGAACTGTTAAGTTTCAAACAATAATTGATTTTAAACCTTAGGTAACCTATAAAAACAAATAAGGTAGAGAAAGGATATCTTATCTAGGTAGCTAAGTGATAAAAACACAGTCGTCTATCACTTGTTAGGAAACTATCCTAACTATGCTTAATAAAAAAGGAGAAAATAAATGGAACTCGTATTACCAAATAATTATGTTGTTCTTGAGCAAGAAGAGATGATGTATCTTGATGGGGGATTTTCTATTCCGAGATGGCCTGTTGCAACAGCCATTAATATAGCTTTTAATGGTGTTTTAGGTGGAGGAGCAATCAGTCTAGTTAGAAATTATATTCGTAATTATGGTTTGCGGCGAGTTACAAGCGCAATTGCTGGAGCAGCTGCAAGATATGTTGGGGTACGAGTTGCAAATAGAGTGGCAGGATTTGCACTGTCTGCTATTAATGGATTTGCAGCTTGGATGTCAATTGGCAATGCTATTACAACAATCTGGGCCAATAATGATGTAAATAGGAGAGACCCAAATTTAAACGCCTTGTGGTAACTAGATATGGGTATTAAAATGGAAAAAATTTTTGTTATTATTTTTTTTGTATGTCTATTTATATCATCCATAACTTTTTTAGCCTATGATTTTGTTAGCGAAGAAATAAAAAAGTTGATTATTTGGATTAATGTCGTTTTTTTGATTTTAATCATAGCAATGATAATTTATCCAAAATTAAGAAAATGATAAGGACACTGTAAAATTATGATACGTAAACTAATTGTTTTCTTACTAATGCTCCCTCTTTTTGTCTTGTGGCTAGAGTTGCATGTCCTAGTGAATAACTTACTATTGAATCTAGAATCTCCCCTTGATTTTGTGATTAGTATGAGTCTTGCTTTCTGTAGTTTGATTTTATCAAAAATAGTTTTAGACATACTATACGCATTGAAAGATTTATACAAGAAAGAAGGTCTTATTAAGATTTTTCCCTTTATTTTTATAAGAAGGAAAAAAGTGAATGTGAGATTCTCGCCCTATTTTTCATTCCATCGTAAAAGTTTGTCGCCTGATGATTTAAGATCTAGGATTATATGGAGTTTTATTCTTGAAATTGCTATTATCCTAGTATTTATTTTAAAAATTCCTTTTGCAATCATCATGCTTACTACAATATTTTTTTGGAATATAATGGATATCAATCATCTCGTTTTTAATAAGACGGAATTTCTTTTTAATCAAAACAAATGGCAAAAAGAAGATTCATTTGAAAGCGATTTGACGAAAACGTTAAAGGATAAGATACAAAAATCAGAGCTAAGTTATTCTGACTTAATGTCTCTTCAGCTGTATGATGCGATGAACCAATCCACCTTTTTAACGGATAGTGAACTTTTTGAGGATATTTTGAAAAAAATCGAAGATTCTCATAACACCCTTCTGTGTACAGGTCTTGTCGAGTTACTGCTGTATGAAATTTCTATTAGTAAGAATCATAATTGGTCAGAAAAGATTGATAAAATTAGGATAGAGCTTATCAGAATCAATCAGTTAGATTTTTTCTATTATACAAGTTGGTTAAGGCAAAATTTTGATTTCTGTATGAATAGAGAGTATCATAAAATGAAATCTCGGAAATTATTACTGAGTAATAAAAAGATAGTTTAAGTTCGTCCTATTTGTAAAACAAATGAAACAATTTCAACTAAGGAGGAGAAAACAAATGGAACTTGTATTACCAAATAATTATGTTGTGATTGATGAAGAAGAAATGATGTATCTTGATGGGGGAGCTTATTTAAGCAAGCGTGCTTGTCAAGGAATTTGCGTAGCTTTAGCTATGAGTCCAGGAACTTTTATAGCATTAGCTGGAGCTGCAGTTTTAACCAAAAAACTAATAAACTATATTAAGGTTGGAGGTCTTGGAGGCTGGCTTATTGGTGCAGCAGCAGGTGTATTGGCTACAGCAGCAGGGAAAATAGCTTACTGTATTGGATATGGTGTTCTTAATAGAGGTTGTGATATTAACGGGAACCCTTATCCTTGGGATGGATTCATATCTGCAACAGTAAGATGAGTAATGTAGATAAGATTCGAAAAATACACATCATCGTGTGTTGGGTGTATATATTTTTATCATTCAGGGCGATTATAAATGATACGGAGTATTTTTTGCTTATTTTTTTAGCTTTTATCTACTCAATAGTATCACTACCTCTATATTCTGTGAAAAATAAAATAGTATCTATCTGTCTAGCCATAAATTCGATTCTGTTAATGAGTTTCCCCATTTTAATCAATAAGTTTTTCCCAGAAAGTTTTTTGACTTATACCGTATTAATAAGTGTTTTTATTACAGAGTTGATAATTTTTCATTTAATTGGGAAAGATTTTGCTACTAAATTGACTAACGAATATAAGAAAATTAGTCAGTTTAGAAGCAAGGTGTCTCAATCTCCTTGGATAAAATATTTAGAGATTTCTAGTTTTATATTAACTATATTTCCATCTATTCTTTATGGTACAGTTGATAATCGTGTATTGGCTCTTATCTTTTTGATAAAAATTTGTGTAGATACTACGATAAAATTTTTATTCATCAGATTATTTGACACAAGTACTTTAATGAAGAGGAGGATATTTTTTCTTTTCGCATTGGATGTTATAGCTTACTTATTTTTAGGATATCTTTTAGTGATTCAAAAAGCAGGCTATTTGTTTTCGGTTTTACTTCTTTTTTCTAATTTTTCAGTTCCATTTATCAAAGAAAAGGAATACGAATTATTTAAAAATAGCAAGTAATAGAAATATGGATTAAATCTTAGAACGGCTTAAAATCAGACATGATAAAGGAAAGCTATCTAGGTAACCAAGTACTATAAACACAGTCGAGGATCACTTGTTAGGATTACATTTTAATCATGCTTAATAAGAATGGAGAATTCCTATGGGGATTGTATTACTCTGAAGTTTTGAATACCTTAGTTCTCGTGATTTTGAGCTATTCTAGCTTTAGAATCCTTCAGAACGTAAAATTTTAAGCAGTCAAAGACTTAGAATAGCCCGAAAACATTTATTTTATAACAATTCTAAGATTAGAATTGCTCATATATATGTATTTGAGCTGCTCGATAGTTAGGACAGCTCTATTCTGAGAAATCTGACCTATCAATGCTTCAGAATAGTATTTCGCAAATGGTTTTTATTGAAGAGGTGATTGTTTTATGATAGTCTAAAATAAAACTGATTTATGGAGTAAATGGAGAATCGTTACATGAAACATTTTTTTGCAGGAATTGGTGAGATAAAACTTGTTGGCTACTTATTGTATATATGTGTAGGACTAGCCCCTCTTTTTCATATATATGTCATAGGTTCGGAACTGAGTTTTGTGAAAATAGTGTTATCTATTTTGGGAGTTATATTTGTAAGTATGTTAACTATTGCTCGAATTTATAGGACTTTTTTCTATAAAGAATAGTTTGGACTTGAACTGTATCTAAAAACAGAGGTTGGTCGATTATCAGCCTCTTTCTTGTCGTTGAAAAGAGTGAGATATATTGACTTTTGAAAAAAAGATGTCATAATTGAGTTGGGATAAACCTAAAAGTAATATAGTAGATTGAATCTGGAATAGTCCGTTATGACTGTTAAAATATTTCTAGAAATTAATTTGACTTTCCTAATCGATTTGTTCACATCTTGTTTCAATCTACTATACTTTCTCGTTAAACCGTTCGGCAATTCATGGTGACATGGACACATGGTAGTAAGCACACTATGTGGCTTGGCAGAGCTAAAAACTGTTCCCTTGCAATAAGCCTAATAAGCACAACATAGGGAGTTAGAGAAGCCGACTCTAATCAACCACTTTGGGCAATAGTGAGAACTGCCCTGTGCTTTTTTATTTTGAAAAAATATGGAGTTTGTCGTTGAAATTACTTGATTGTATTTTGGATTATCAAGAAAGATTCAATAGAAAAACATGTCAAGTATCAACGAATTATAAGTATTTAGAGATTTTCAAAGTGAATTTTTGCTTGACTGATTTACATCATTTATTTGGCTTACACAAAATCACACGAGATTATGCTAGTCAAACAAAACCTGCTATTCAAGCTGGTGTTTTTATTTTAGAAGATTTTAGAAATATCCTATGTACAATGATGTAATCGAAAGGATATCTTTATGTGAGTTTATCGGCGATATCTTCTATATCTAAGCTAGCAAGTTGTTGCATCGTAGCTAAGGATTTATCTAAAAATACTATGAAATTGGACGTCATATTTTTTGAGGATAGAAATAAAAGATCCGAAGTTTTAGGTTTACGAAGAGACAAAAGCGGAGTATTTAAACCAGTTACTCTACATTTTACAAGCGCTAAGAAATATGCTAAAGTTCGTAAAACAGATGTGAAAGAAATGAAATGGCTATAAAGATTGTCCGCAGGCTTAAGCTTGCGTTTTTTGTTGTTTAACGAAATTAAAAAACAAGCTCTCTCAATCGGAAATGTTTTTATAGGAATGAAGGAAGATGATACTATGTTTAAAAAGAGAATTGAAAAGGGCAAAAGTAGTATCTTTATCTATTTTTTTGGAGTAGAAGCTTATGATATAGAAATTTGTAATAAAAATGTAATACAAAACACTTGACAAATATTTACGGGGGGGGTATAATGCAAATGATAAAGTTTCTTAGGAAATGAAATCAAAAGAAAAAGAGGTATTTAAACATGAATAAGAAAAAGCTACTATTAACAAGCTTGGCTAGTGTTTCTGTTTTAGGGGCGGGTTTTGTTGCATCTCAACCGTTTGTTGTAAATGCAGATGCACAACCTGCGGCAGAAAAAGCTCCAACTTACGATGATTTACTGAAGCTTTTGATTGAGTTTGAAAATAATGCAATTGAATCAATTAACAAACGCACAAACTTGACAGATCAACAAAAAGAAGCAAAACGTAAAGAAATCAAAGATTTTATCAATAAAGATGAAATTTTGAAATTGGTCAAAGATAAGGTTCTTACAGTGGACGGTGTCTTGACAGAACTAAATTCAGCAGCTGATGAAGCTAGTCAAAGTGGACGATCAACTTCTAAACCTTATGTTGGGAAATATGAAAGCAGTACTTGGACTAAAGCTAATGCTAA
>ERZ1023302.193-NODE-193-length-9340-cov-4.637911_pt1 | contig 9340 bp, 8 predicted proteins | sample MGYA00380473_ERZ1023302 | MGnify/ENA primary metagenome ERZ1023302 (study PRJEB33173, sample SAMEA4830380) | metagenome | study: EMG produced TPA metagenomics assembly of the PRJEB25223 data set... | reverse complement strand
GGTATCCACATTTGAGCGGTCAAGTGGGGCAACGATGCCCTGTTCGGTGGTGTATGGTTTCATATTTGTTCCTTTGTTCCTTATTACTTTTACCAAATAATTACTTTTACCAAATGGCACGCTTATTTATTTATGACCATGTTGTTGTTTATTATCTGTTTATGATGCGCATATGGGTATGACCCAAGTTTTGTGCAAACAGGTTTTGTTCAAACAAGTCTTGTGCAAACAAGATTGACATGTTATCAAATAATTTAATGCAATTTTGCCAGATTTTGTCATTTTTAGCCCATTAAAATCTGTTGTGCCAAATTAGGGGCATGCTCTGAACATCACGCCCTAAACGTCAGGATTAGCCATGAACACCTGCTCTGCTGCGTCTGCCACTTGAGCCACGGTCATGGTGCGTTTGCCACTTAACGCTTGTCGCCATTTTCTTGCCCCTGACAACCCTTGAAACAGTCCCAAATAATGTCGCACCATCGTCATTAATGGCTCACCATTATCCACTTGTTGTTGTAAATAAGGCAATAACTGCTCAATAATCTGCCTGCGTGTGGGAACAGCACTGCCCCATAGCTGATTGCATTCGGCAAGCAAATAAGGATTGTGATGTAAATGTTGTTTGATTTGTTCGATGTCATCAATGCCACCGTTTATCTCAATCTGTAAACTTTTAAAATCTTGTTTTAACCGATACACATCATCATATCTTAAAGGGGGAATATCACGGTTTTGCTTGGGACTGAGACCTTGTAGCCACGCAATACGAGCATGAACAATGAATCGTCTGCACCCTGCTTCTGCCACCTGCTCAACAAAGGTTTTCATAAATTCATAACTGTCAAAGTCATCAATACCAATGCGATGCTTTACCGTAATAGGAATATCAACAGCGGTTTGCATTTGCTTAACCAATGTCGCTACGGTGTGTGGCTCTGCCATCAGACACGCCCCAATCTTATTATGCTGTACCCTATCAGACGGACAGCCAACATTGATATTGATTTCATTAAAGCCATGTTGCTGACCAATCATCGCACATTGGGTCATTTGTTCGCCATGAGAACCACCCAGTTGCAATACCAATGGTTGCTCCATGTCATCATGGCGTAATAACCGCTCAGTATTGCCATATAAAATGGCAGATGTGCTTATCATCTCTGTATAAAGATGAGCATGTGGATTGAGCAGACGAGCAAAATAGCGATATTCTGGCGTTGTCCAATCTATCATCGGAGCAACACTCAATCGCTTAGGTTCTTTAAAATCAATCATTTGGCTTAAGTCTCTGATGTTTTAATGAATTCAAGAAGTAAATTTGTCTACCAACTGAATTTAACATGACTTTATTTAACATGACTTTTTATCCAAATAATCCAAACCATGATTGGGTAAGCGATATAAAATAAATCCCAGCATCAACCCAATGATTGCCAAAAATGCCACATACAAAGCCGTTACCATACCAATGGTGGCTGACATATACGCCAGTACAAACGGCAAAACCCCACCAACAATGGCATAAACGACATTATATATCACACTAAAATACAACGCTCTTATACCAGTCGGCAACATGCGTAATATTTGTGCAGGTATCATGCCAATCACCCCAGCAGAAAAGCCCAGTATGGCATATAAGATAAGTAGCAACTCACCCCCTGCCTGTAAATGCAGATAAAAACCAAATATCTGAGCCATTAAAATCACACTGCCCCCCATCAACACCAGCCCAGGATTCATTCTGTCTGCCAAAAATCCATAAAACACACATCCTAACATCAAAAACCATAACCCCAAACCATTTGCAATGCCCACCATATCGGCATCAATCGGATACACCGCCATGACCAAATCAGGCAATAAGATGGCAACAATCATAAAAATACTGCTGATATAAAGACTTAATAGACCACCGATAAAAATGGCATTGATGTGGTCTTTGATGCCATTTTTTTTGATGCTATTTTTTAAGGTATCCTTGGTGTGTTTTAACGATTTTTTTGCTTTGATGAAACGATTAGCCGTATGTGATACAGACTGACCACTTTGTGCTTGCTTAATGTGTGCTTGCTTAATGTGTGCTGGCTCAGTCTTTAGGTAATTTTTTTGATAATTCATAAAAATCTGAGTCATGGGAATTTGACGCAAATAATACAGCAATATCATGGTCAATGTCCCAGAGATGATGAACATCCAACGCCAACCTATCGATAACATGGCATTGACACCCATGCCATCTAAAATAATGGCAAAAACAATATTAGCCACCATCAAGCCAAAAGCATAACTGGCAACAATCACCCCACTGGACATTGACAGATAACGCTTAGGTAAACTCTCAGCAAGATACACCCAAATCACTGGCACAAGCCCACCCAACGCCACGCCTTGACCAATACGTAGCAATAAAAATAATATGGACGCAAAAACACCCACCATGGCATAGGTGGGTAATAACCCTATTGTAAAGGTAAATCCTGCCATCAATGTGGCACTGACCATCAGTGCCTGTTTGCGACCTTGTTTTTGAGCCAAGCGACCAACCCAAATGCCACCAAACACTCGTGCCAAATATCCTGCAGCAAATAGTCCTGCCAGCTGCATGCTAAGCACCCAACTGGCAGTATTGTCCAAAAAAAACAGCTTGCCAAGCTCACCAAATAGGTACATAAAAATCAAAAAATCAAAAAATCCCAACGCACTCAACAGTCCCATCAACAGCATCAACCATAAATGTTTGGCATTTAAAACAGACAGCTCAGGATTTTCAGATAACGGCATAACAACTGACCAACTAGCAATTTACCAAATTAAATTAACTTAACTTATTATTAAATAACATCTTATTAAATGGCATCTTATCAAATCAAATTCACTGATTAACAAATCACATCTTAACAACAATCCATTCATGATATTAAAATCCCATACTTTAAAACCAGCTTGATGACGCAATGTCATTTTTTTGTAACATATTCGTCATTAAAAGTAACCACATCACTGATGAGTCGTCATTTATGCTGTGTTCATAACAACCATTCAATGGGCAGCCATGACAGCACCATCACAAACACATGATCAAAAATGCCCATATTTGGCTCAATGTCATAAGTTACCATGTTACCTGTGGTGGCATCAACGGTACGCCAATGAATGTCATCTTGTTCATCAAGGCTTAATATATAGGCGGTGTCTTGCATGGCGGTGTCAGTCAAAGTTTGGTGCATGTCTTTGACCATGGTTGGGGCATGTATCACCACCCCAAGCTCTGTGTTTAATAAGGCAGAGCGAGGGTCAAAATTAAACGAACCAATAAAAATTTGTTCATCATCGGTGGCAAAACTTTTGGCATGCAGACTGGTGGTGGCAACGCTCGGTGGTTTAAAAAAATTGCCACGCTCTGCTTTGGTGGGTTTAAGTTCATATAAACGCACCCCTGCTTTAAGCAGTTGTTTACGCCAAGGGGCATAGCCTGAATGCACCACTGCCACATCGGTTGCCCCATAAGAATTGGTTAATATGGCAATGTCCACGCCACGCTCAGCAAGCTTCACCAACATATCAACGCCTTGTTTGGTCGGCACAAAATAAGAAGAGATGATGCTCAGCTTCTGCTTTGGCTCTTTTATCATCTTTTGTAACATATGAATGATGTAAGTGTCGGTGGGGGCGGTGTTGTCAAGCTTTTGTGGCACGTCGCTTATGTACTGCATGTCCGCCCATTTGAATGCCAACGCTTGCTTATCTAAGCGTTGCATCAAGTTAATCTTACTGATTGAGTTTTGAAGTGCTTCAATGGGAGATGGCGTAACAAGCGTAGGCAGTGCCTCAACAGATGACTGATTAACCGTATCATCAGCCAAACGCTTCACATTGGCATGGCGAGATTTGTCCGTTTGTTGTGGTGGCACACGAAACTTAGAATCCAGCTCCCCACCAGTTTTATCACCAATTAAGGTGCTGTCATTGGCTTGGGCTAGGATTTTGGTAATTTTGTGTGCCAATTGTGCATCATCATATTTATCCAAATAATCTTTTATTAAATCCAACCGCTCAATAAATCCCTGTTTGTTGTGAATTATGTTGGTATCCAAGTCGGTAACCAAGTTGGCTTGTTGGTTTGTTGGGTTGTTCATTTGTTTGCCAACTGGTTTATTAAGCAGTTGACTGACATCATAAGACAGCTGAGACTGCCAAAACCACTCAAAGCTTAATACCACATCATCAACCACATTCCCCACCAACAATACGTCCAAATCAGCAAATTGGTTGGCGTTGTGATCGGACAAATACTCATTGCCAATGTTACGACCACCAATGATGGACAGCTGACGGTCATAAGTCATGCTTTTGTTGTGCATACGCCGATTAATCCGCTTAAAATCAGCGACATAGTTTAGACCACGCCAGTTGCGACACACCATCGGATTGATGATGCGGACGGCTATGTTGGGATGCTGGTCAAAATACCAAAGTAACTCATCAATATTGGCAGTTATATTAAAATCATCAAGCAACAAACGCACCTTAACACCACGCTCTGCTGCCAGCCATAGTTCATGTAACAGCCACTGCCCTGCTTCATCATTATGCCAAATGTAATATTGCACATCGATGCTCTTAGATGCTTGTCTGCTAAGCAAGGTGCGTGTTGCCATGGCGTCATTGCCTTCGATGATGCTAAGATAACCAGACCTGTTGGGATTGGCAAGCGTCAGCTGAGTGATGGATTGAGTGAGTGTCGGTACTTCTAGACCCTGACCTTGATTGTGAGTCGCCACATCAGCATTGACATTGACCTTAACACTCTTATCAGCAACACTCTTGTCAGCAACACTCTTATCAACAGATAAATCCTTATCAGCATATAAGTCATAAACCGCTTGGGTAAATGCTTGACTGCTGGGCGAATGTGGCTCATTGGGCAAACCAAAATCAGATAAGTTTTGACAACTCATCAGCAAGGCAGACAAAGACACAATCATCAGCAAACGACCAACCAGTAAGCGACCAATCAGCAAACGACTAACAAGCCCGTAACTGCTCATAAATCCCATTCCCTAAGCTTACTTAATGAGCTTACTTAATGACAACCATATAAAAGACTGGTAACACCCTGCTATTGAAAGAAATTGTAATCTATGCAATGATTGATTCTGATAAATCAAATCACACCAATCTCTTAACAAGCTTTAAGCCAAATGATTAATAACGTCAAATGCCAAATAATAACCACCAATCTAACAACCACCAATCTAACAACCGCCAATTTCATCAAAATTGCTGACGCATGATAACAAATTTGCTTCATTCAAACTGCTTATCATTTGTTAAAAAGCTTTATATTAACACACAGTAGGTATCCCTTTATCATGACCCAAACCAACCACTCAACCAACAAAACGAACAACCTTGATAACAACCTTGATAACAACTGGCAAAATGACGCACTCAGCCTTGATGCAGGCTATGGCGACCAAACCCTTGCCATTCGCTCAGGGCATCATCGCACCGATGAAGGTGAACATGGCGAAGTCATTTTTACCACCAGCTCTTATGTGTACCACTCCGCTCAAGATGCTGCCAATCACTTCAATGGTTCTGCGGTAGGCAACGTTTATTCTCGCCACACCAACCCCACGGTACGCACCTTTGAGAGACGACTGGCAGCCTTAGAAGGGGGTGAGCGAGCAGTGGCAACCGCATCAGGAATGGGAGCGATTTTGACCATGTGTTTGGCTTATCTAAAAGCTGGCGACCACGTGCTGATTGCCAAACAAATCTTTGGCTCAACCGTGGGACTTTTAAACAACTTAATGGCAAAGTTTGGCATTGACAGCACATTTGTCGATGCCACGGACAACCAAGCGTGGGCGGCTGCCATACAAGACAACACCCAACTGCTGTTTTGTGAAAGCCCAAGCAACCCACTTGCCCAGTTATGCGACATTCGCCATTTGGCAAATCTTGCCCACAAACATGATGCCCTATTGGTGGTGGATAACTGCTTTGCCACCCCCGCCATTCAAAAACCGCTTCAGCTTGGGGCAGACATTGTCATTCACTCAGCAACCAAATACATTGACGGTCAAGGGCGAGTACTTGGTGGTGCGTTGGTTGGCTCACATGAGTTGATGGAAGCAGCATTTGTGGTGGTGCGTTCAGCTGGCATCAGCATGAGTCCATTTAATGCGTGGGTGTTTATTAAGGGGCTAGAGACGCTTAATTTGCGAATGTCTGCCCACTGTGCCAATGCCAACAAAGTCGCTTTTTGGCTAGACCAACACCCCAATGTCAGTAACGTGCATTTCTCTGGACTGCCACAACACCCTGCTCATGAATTGGCAAAACAACAACATCACCAAAAAGACTGTTTTGGGGCAATGGTTGCCTTTGAGGTGATTGGTGAAGGCACCGCCATGCAAGCCAATGCGTGGCATGTCATCGACAGCACCCGCATGATTTCCATCAGTAATAACCTTGGCGACACCAAAAGCATCATCACCCACCCAGCCACCACCACCCATTATCGCATGGGTGAGCAGGCTCGTGCCGATGCTGGGGTAAAAGACAGTCTTTTGCGTCTATCAGTCGGACTTGAAAATGTCGATGACATCATCGCCGATTTAGCCTTGGGTCTAGACAGCCTGTGATGTCATGACCCAGACTGCTTGATGGTCTTTTTGTTGGTGATTTTTTGTATCAATATTTCAGCATTAACCTTTAGACAGCACCCTCATAAACCGTTATAATGCCTTTTTTATTAAACTGATTTTAGTCAACCAATCATTGACACAACCAGTCAGCCACGGAAACAATACCCATATGAATATCCAAGCCTTAATGCAACAAGCCCAAGCCATGCAAAAACAGGTGGAGGCCAATGTCGAAAAAGCCAAAAAAGAATTGGCAAATAAAGAAGTTAACGCCGAAGCTGGTAATGGCTTAGTCAAAGTTACCATGACAGGTCGCCATGTGGTCAAACGCCTATCAATTGACCCAAGTTTATTAGAAGATGATGCAGACATGATTGAAGATTTAATCGCCGCTGCCATCAATGATGCCTCTCGCCAAGCCGATGAATTGCACGAACAAGTCATGGCTAATGCCACCAGTGGCATGGGCTTGCCACCAGGCATGCAAGGGCTGTTTGGCTAAGCGGTTTATCATCTGATTTTTTAGATGGTTGTGATTTTATAGATGGTTTGTTTTGGTCATTGATTTTGCTTAGCCCCAAATTTAATCAGCTGGTTCATCAGCTACGCATCTTGCCAGGAGTCGGACAAAAGACCGCCCAACGTATGGCGTTGTACCTGCTTACCCACAAGCGATCTGGTGGCATTGCCCTAGCCACCGCTCTAAACGATGCCATGCAAAACATCATTGAATGCAACCGCTGTCATGGCTTTAGCGATGAGCCGATATGTCATCTTTGTCAAAACCCAAGGCGTGATGACAGCGTGCTGTGCGTGGTGGAATCGGTTACTGACATCATGGCAATAGAGAGCAGTGGCGGTTATCAAGGCCGTTATTTTGTATTGGGTGGGCATTTATCACCCATTGACGGCATTGGTGTCGATGAATTAAATATCGAACAACTGCTCAAACGCCTACAAGACGAGCCCATCAATGAGCTGATATTAGCCACCAGCACCACCGTTGAAGGTCAAACCACTGCCCACTTTATCTCACAAGTTGCCAGCCCCCATGTCAGCACCATCACCCAACTGGCTCAAGGCGTACCAGTGGGTGGCGAACTTGAATACCTTGATGGAATCACCTTACATCAAGCTTTTAATCACCGTTTAAAGCTATCATAACCATTGATTTTAAAGTAAAATCACTTAAACTAAAATCACTTAAATCTTATTATTTAAATCTTGTTGTGTGCAAAAAGTACGTATATCATAGGTATTGGCATTAACATTAAAAGACATTTCAGATAAAAAAGGCATGACCCATGAAAAACACCAACAAAACAATGAACAACACACGGCTTGGCACAGCCATTTTATCAATACTCGTTTTATCACTATCGTGGTTGCACACCCCTGCCCATGCAGAGCCAATGGGCATATTACCAAAGGGTGAAGGCGTCATTTATCAAAATGAATTGGGTATTCAAACGGTGCGTAAAACTTTTAGCAAAGACACCCCGATGAAGTGCCATAATCACCCAAACGACATTGTTACCTTGACTGTTACCAATGGTTTGGCACAGGTGTTATTAAATGGTCAAGAAGCACATACGCTGTCTTCAGGTGATGTGCTTATTTTTGATGGCAATCATGACATTGAAGGCACCTTTTTAGCAACGACAACGGTGGTGGTAACCTTGGTATCCAAAGATAAAACCGCAAACAATCACTTAAAGCCAGCACATCACCATCATCACGCTCATTAAAACACACATAAAAAACAGCAGTAAAAACACGCCAAGCTCATCAAAAGCTTGGCGTGTATCTGTTATGACTGTTTATTTATGGTTTATATGAGTATTATGACTGTTTATGACCGTCATTCAACTGGCTCATCACCATAGTACTTAACCCCAATTTTGATGGGTTCTCGTCCTTGGCTACGGCGAAAATTATTGGTATCACGCAGTGAGTAAGCACAGCCACAATATTCTTGTTGATAAAAATGCTCTCGTTTGCTAATCTCAATCATGCGATTACTGCCACCGCCTTTACGCCAGTTAAAATCCCAATATTCAAGGTCGTCATAAGGGGCAGCGGCACGATGACCACAATCATTAATCTGAGCCATGTTCTTCCATCGTGAGATGCCCAAAGAACTGGTTATCACAGGAAAACCATGCTCGTGGGCGTATAGGGCGGTGCGCTCAAATCGCATGTCAAAACACATGGTACATCGTCTGCCTCGCTCAGGGTCTTGCTCCATGCCTTTGGCACGGGCAAACCAGTTATCCATGTCATAATCAGCGTCAATGAACGGTATGCCATGCTTTTGGGCAAAAGCGATGTTTTCATTTTTGCGAATGTCATATTCTTTTTTGGGGTGAATGTTGGGGTTATAAAAATAAATGGTAAATTCAATGCCACTGGCAATCATCGCCTCCATGACCTCACCTGAACAAGGGGCACAACATGAGTGCAGCAGCACTTTTTTATGTCCGTTTGGTGGGGTTAAAATGGGGCGGTCAATGGGGGTGAGTGTTGGATAATCACAGGCTTTCGCAATTGCCACAGGTGTGTCTGTTTTCATGTCAATAGTACTCATTGATGTGTGTGATTGCCTTTGTTTGGTTTGTTAGAGATTGTAAATTTGGCTTATTTAGCATCATTGATCTAGTATGCTGGTCTTCTACCGA
>ERZ1023302.185-NODE-185-length-9664-cov-1011.804038_pt1 | contig 9664 bp, 10 predicted proteins | sample MGYA00380473_ERZ1023302 | MGnify/ENA primary metagenome ERZ1023302 (study PRJEB33173, sample SAMEA4830380) | metagenome | study: EMG produced TPA metagenomics assembly of the PRJEB25223 data set... | reverse complement strand
GGCAATGCATAGAATTTGCCTTTATGCACACGGCTTGGCACTAAATAGTCACGCGCACCTTCTGGCGTTGCTTTGGTAAGCATTGGGGTTTCAATATCAAGGAAACCATTATCATCCATAAAGCGACGCACAAAGCTGGTGATTTTTGCACGGGTTTTCAAACTCTGCGCCATTTCAGGACGACGTAAATCTAAATAACGGTATTTTAAACGTTGTTCTTCGGTGTTATTTTGGTTGAAGTCTAATGGTAAAACGTCAGAAGCATTGTAAACACGCAATTCTTTCGCTAACACTTCCACTTCGCCTGTTGCCATATTTTTATTGATTTGGTTTTCAGGACGCGCAATCACTTCGCCTTTAATTTGAATACAGAATTCGTTACGTAAACCCGCAGCCGCTGTCAATGCATCTTGATATTTAGGATCAAAACAAACTTGCACAATACCATCACGATCGCGCATATCAATAAAAATCAAGCCACCTAAATCACGACGGCGATGAACCCAACCGCTTAATGTTACGTCTTGTCCGATATTGTTACGGTTTAATGCTCCGCAATAATGTGTACGCATCATTTCAAAATCCTTTGTACTCTTTTAATTATGCTCAAAAATCTGTCGCAATTATAGCGGAAAACCAAGAGAGATAAAAAGTTTATTTATGCTGACAAATCAATCAAAAAAGCAAAGAAAAGTAATAAATGTTCAAAATAAAGGCTTTTTTGTGCCATATCATCAGATTTTTTGTTATATTATGCGGCTTGTTGAGATTAAATTACGTTAAGGATAACCACATGTTATTTATCAATATTACTTTTGCCTGTATTTTAGCGATCCGTTTTTACAGTCTGTCTATTTCAATTCGTCATGAAAAAGCACTCATTGCAAAGGGTGCAATACAGTATGGTAAACGCAATTCCACACTGTTGTCCATTGCCCATGTTGCATTTTATTTTGCGGCGATCATTGAGGCTAATAAGCAAAACCTGTCATTTGATAGCACTTCACAAATAGGGTTGGCGATTTTAATTTTTGCTATTGCAATGCTATTTTATGTGATTTATGAGCTAAAAGAGATTTGGACAGTAAAAATTTATGTTTTACCAGAACATCAAATTAATCGCTCTTTCTTGTTTAAATACGTACGTCACCCAAATTATTTCTTAAACATTATTCCCGAATTAATTGGTTTATCGCTTTTCTGTCAGGCTAAATATACCGCATTGGTTGGACTACCTATTTATTTGCTTATCTTAGCCGTGCGTATTAAACAAGAAGAGAGTGCCATGTCGCATTTATTTCCTAAATCATAATTTATAAATTTCTTCTAAAATAACGACTCTTTCTCTCTGCCTTTAACACATTATGGTAAAAGATACTCTATTTTCTACCCCCATTGCTAAATTGGGGGATTTCATCTTTGACGAAAACGTTGCTGAAGTCTTTCCAGATATGATTCAACGTTCCGTACCTGGCTATTCCAACATTATTACGGCAATCGGTATGCTGGCAGAACGTTTCGTCACGGCTGATAGTAACGTTTATGATCTAGGTTGCTCACGAGGAGCTGCCACACTTTCTGCACGTCGAAATATTCATCAACCCAACGTAAAAATTATTGGTATCGATAATTCTCAACCGATGGTTGAACGTTGTCGCCAACATATTGCGGCATATCATAGTGAGATACCAGTAGAAATTCTCTGTGACGATATTCGCCACGTTGAAATTAAAAATGCCTCAATGGTCATTCTCAACTTCACCTTGCAATTTTTACCGCCTGAAGATCGCGTGGCATTGCTTACCAAAATCTATGAAGGTTTAAATCCAAATGGCGTGCTCGTGTTATCAGAAAAATTCCGTTTTGAAGATACTAAAATTAATCATTTACTCATTGACTTGCACCATCAATTCAAACGTGCCAATGGTTATAGCGAATTAGAAGTGAGCCAAAAACGCACCGCACTTGAAAATGTGATGCGTACAGATTCTATCGAGACACACAAAGTGCGGTTAAAAAACGTAGGATTTTCACAAGTAGAACTTTGGTTCCAATGCTTTAATTTTGGCTCGATGATTGCGGTTAAATAATTCATAACAAATTTATTTAATTCAACTTTTTTATGGCATAATGCCCGCACTTTTATCAAAAAAGGACAAACCAATGCAAATTTTACACACTATGTTACGCGTGGGCGATTTAGATCGTTCAATCAAATTTTATCAAGATGTTTTAGGTATGCGTTTATTACGCACCAGTGAAAACCCAGAATACAAATATACGCTGGCTTTTTTAGGTTACGAAGATGGCGAAAGTGCGGCAGAAATTGAATTAACATACAACTGGGGCGTAGATAAATATGAACACGGCACTGCATATGGACATATCGCTATCGGCGTAGATGATATTTATGCGACTTGTGAAGCCGTTCGCGCGAGCGGTGGTAACGTTACTCGCGAAGCAGGGCCAGTTAAAGGTGGCTCAACCGTCATTGCTTTTGTTGAAGATCCAGATGGTTATAAAATTGAATTTATCGAAAACAAAAGTACTAAATCTGGTTTAGGCGACTAAAGTGCGGTCAATTTTTATTGTATTTTTAATAACGTAGGGATTCCTACGTTATTTTATTTTTAAGAGATAGATTATGTCCGATTCTCAAGAAATCCCTTATCACAACCAATTAAAAAATCGCTTTCGTGGCTATTTCCCCGTCATTATTGATGTTGAAACTGCAGGTTTTGATGCAAAAAAAGATGCGTTACTCGAACTAGCCGCCATCACATTAAAAATGGATGAAAACGGTTATTTACATCCTGATCAGAAATGCCATTTTCATATCGAGCCTTTTGAAGGCGCAAATATTAATCCAGAATCCTTGAAATTTAATGGTATTGATATTCACAATCCACTACGTGGCGCGGTGTCTGAACTTGATGCAATCACGGGATTATTTCAAATGGTGCGTCGAGGACAAAAAGATGCGGATTGCCAACGTTCTATCATTGTGGCGCACAATGCCACTTTTGACCAAAGTTTTGTGATGGCTGCCGCTGAACGTACTGGCGTAAAGCGTAATCCCTTCCACCCTTTTGGCATGTTTGACACGGCAAGTTTAGCAGGATTGATGTTTGGTCAGACTGTTCTCGTTAAAGCCTGTCTTGCTGCTAAAATCCCATTTGATGGGAAACAAGCCCATTCAGCGCTATATGATACCGAACGCACGGCGAAATTATTCTGCTATATGGTCAATCATTTAAAAGATTTAGGTGGTTTCCCACATATTGCTTCTGAACTAGAACAGGAAAAAACAACTGAAAAAGAGACCGCACTTTAAGAAAAATAAAAAACTGGTTGCAATCGTTTTATTTTTCCAGTAGTTTAAAAGCAATTCTTATTTGGAGATAAAAAATGAACATTATCCGTCGTCACCATCATCACCATTCAACTGAATAATCTTTCAGGTTTTTGGTGTGCTTGGAAGATTTCTTCCGAGCTGACAGGATAATAAAAATCTTACCCCTCGGAAGGCAACTTTCGAGGGGTTTTGTTTTATTTACGATATAGGAGGCATTAATTTAGCGTTATTCTTTATTCAATAAAAATTTTAAAGTAAAGTATTTATCATTTAATTTACAAGGAAAAACACAATGTTATCAAACCCTGTTGTTATCTCAATCATCGTTTTGCTGGCACTTAGTTTGCTACGCATCAACGTTATTATCGCACTGGTGATTGCTGCGCTTACCGCAGGATTTATCGGTGATTTAGGTTTAACTAAAACCATCGAAACCTTTACAGGTGGCTTAGGTGGCGGTGCTGAAGTCGCAATGAACTATGCAATACTTGGAGCGTTCGCCATTGCGATTTCTAAATCAGGCATTACTGATTTAATCGCTTATAAAATCATCACAAAAATGAATAAAACACCAACTGCTGGCAATTTAACTTGGTTTAAATATTTCATTTTTGCGGTATTGGCATTGTTTGCCATCTCCTCTCAAAACTTACTTCCAGTGCACATTGCTTTTATTCCAATTGTTGTACCACCGCTACTTTCAATCTTTAACCGTTTAAAAATTGACCGCCGTGCAGTAGCTTGCGTACTTACATTTGGTTTAACTGCTACCTATATGTTATTACCAGTAGGCTTTGGAAAAATCTTTATTGAAAGTATTTTAGTTAAAAACATTAATCAAGCTGGCGCAACCTTAGGTTTACAAACAAATGTAGCACAAGTTTCTTTAGCAATGTTGTTACCTGTTATTGGAATGATTTTAGGCTTACTCACAGCCATATTTATTACCTACCGTAAACCACGTGAATACAATATCAATGTTGAAGAACCAACAACTAAAGATATTGAAGCTCACATTGCTAATATTAAACCAAAACAAATTGTTGCAAGTTTAATCGCGATTGTCGTGACCTTCGCGACACAATTAGTCACAAGTTCAACTATCATTGGCGGTTTAATTGGCTTAATTATTTTCGCACTATGTGGCATTTTCAAACTAAAAGAAAGCAACGATATTTTTCAACAAGGCTTACGCTTAATGGCAATGATTGGCTTTGTAATGATTGCTGCTTCAGGTTTTGCAAATGTGATTAATGCCACCACTGGCGTAACAGATTTAGTACAAAGCCTAAGTTCTGGTGTTGTGCAAAGTAAAGGTATTGCCGCATTATTAATGCTTGTCGTTGGTTTATTAATTACAATGGGTATTGGCTCATCATTCTCTACAGTACCGATTATTACATCAATTTACGTACCACTCTGTTTATCTTTTGGTTTTTCTCCGTTAGCAACAATTTCTATTGTAGGTGTAGCGGCGGCTTTAGGAGATGCAGGTTCGCCCGCATCAGACTCAACATTAGGCCCAACATCAGGCTTGAATATGGATGGCAAACACGATCACATTTGGGATTCTGTTGTACCTACCTTTATTCACTATAATATTCCATTATTGGTATTCGGCTGGATTGCAGCAATGTACCTTTAACGATTATAATCCCCCACTTGGGGGATTTTTTTATGACTGTTCAACAACTTATCCAACGCTTAGATCAAAAAGTTCAACAACTTTATCAAGCTCATTTATCCAAACGAGAAGAAAAAATCTTCGCCAAATTTGACCGCACTTTGTTCAGTGAAAATGGACAAACTGTTGCCTTTTATCTAAAGGAAATTAATCAAACCCTTGATAAAATAAAATCCCTACAATCTGAAAATCCTGATCATTACATCTTCATTACCAAACGCTTACTTGCCCAATGTACTGCGCTATCAGAAGCACTCACGCATAAAAATAAGCCTTTTATCATTAACACGAACTCCATTCCACCGCAGTCGCAAAAAAAATCTCAACATAGCATTCATAAATTACCACCAAGAGAACGCCTAGAAAAATATTACGAAGCACGAGAACAATTGAATAATCTTTATCGACAGCATAAAGATTTAGCACAAGCTGAAAAAAATAATGATGAAAAAATACGTTATGCTCAACTTGCAGAAGTTTATAAAAAACGCCAGCAAAAATGCCAAGATGCAATCGATCTTTTAGAAGAATATTTGGTGTTTAAAGAAGAAGTGGAAAACCGTGAAAATACGGAAAACAAATGATTAGAAATAAAAAAACTAATTCTTCCGAATTAGTTAGCTCGTAAAAATTGATGGCGGAGGAATAGGGATTCGAACCCTAGGAGGGCGTAAACCCTCGCCGGTTTTCAAGACCGGTGCCTTCAACCACTCGACCATTCCTCCGTGATTTAATGCGCGTGAATAATACGTTCTCTAATAAAAACCGTCAAGTAGAAATAATCTCATTTTTATCAAGTGATTATTTTTACCACAGCTTATAAAAAATGCCTTTCCTATTTATGAACGGAAAGGCATTTTTATTGAATGAATTTCAGTGCTTTTTATTACTACAATATATCGCAGAAATTAACCGCACTTTTGTCATCTAAACAATTATTTTACGCGAGAGACGTATTCGCCAGAGCGGGTATCAACTCTGATAACTTCGCCGATTTGGACGAAAAGCGGCACTTTTACAACTGCGCCTGTGCTTAATGTTGCTGGTTTACCGCCAGTGCCTGCGGTATCGCCTTTAAGACCTGGGTCTGTATCGACGATTTCTAATTCAACAAAGTTTGGTGGCGTAACAGTAATTGGCGCACCATTCCATAAAGTCACGATACAATCTGCTTGGTCTAATAACCATTTTTCTGCATCGCCTACTGCTTTTGCATCTGCAGAGTACTGTTCAAATGTTTCTGGGTGCATAAAGTACCAGAAAGCATCGTCTTTGTATGAATAAGTTAAGTTAAGATCCATAACATCAGCCGCTTCAACCGAAGTGCCAGATTTAAAGTTTACGTCTAATACTTTGCCTGAAATTAATTTACGAATACGAGTACGAGTGAATGCCTGACCTTTGCCTGGTTTTACAAATTCATTTTCAACGATGACACAAGGCTCGCCGTCTTGCATAAATTTTAGACCTGGTTTGAAATCACTGGTAGTATATGTAGCCATATTTGAAATATCCTAAAAATGAGAGATGGTTTGAAAAGTGCGTATTTTACCCCAAGAACCCGTCATTAGAGAAGAACAAAATTGGCTCACAATTCTAAAAAATGCCATTTCAGATCCTAAATTATTACTAAAAGCCTTAAATTTACCAGAAGATGATTTTGAGCAATCCATTGCTGCGCGGAAACTTTTTTCGCTCCGCGTGCCACAACCTTTCATTGATAAAATAGAAAAAGGTAATCCGCAAGATCCCCTTTTCTTGCAAGTGATGTGTTCTGATTTAGAGTTTGTGCAAGCGGAGGGATTTAGTACGGATCCCTTAGAAGAAAAAAATGCCAATGCGGTGCCAAATATTCTTCATAAATATCAAAACCGCTTGCTCTTTATGGCAAAAGGCGGTTGTGCGGTGAATTGTCGTTATTGCTTCCGCCGACATTTTCCTTACGATGAAAACCCAGGAAATAAAAAAAGCTGGCAACTGGCGTTAGATTACATTGCGGCGCATTCTAAAATAGAAGAAGTGATTTTTTCAGGTGGCGATCCTTTAATGGCGAAAGATCACGAATTAGCGTGGTTAATAAAACATTTGGAAAACATACCGCACTTACAACGTTTGCGTATTCACACCCGTTTGCCTGTTGTGATTCCGCAACGGATTACTGATGAATTTTGCACTTTATTAGCAGAAAGTCGTTTGCAAACAGTTATGGTGACACACATTAATCATCCGAATGAAATTGATCAAATTTTTGCTCATGCGATGCAAAAATTAAATGCCGTGAATGTCACGCTTTTGAATCAATCTGTTTTGCTAAAAGGCGTGAATGATGATGCGCAAATTCTAAAAATATTGAGCGATAAACTTTTTCAAACAGGCATTTTGCCTTATTACTTGCATTTGCTGGATAAAGTGCAAGGGGCGAGCCATTTTCTGATTAGCGATATTGAAGCTATGCAAATCTATAAAACCTTGCAATCTCTGACTTCTGGCTATCTTGTTCCTAAACTTGCACGAGAAATTGCGGGCGAGCCAAATAAGACTTTATACGCAGAATAAGATCCGATAAAATACACATAATTTTTTCGCCGCACTTTTGGGCTTCTCAATTTTGTGGCTAATTAATATGAATAAGAACAAGCATCAGAGGCAATCCAGTGAATTCTATGGATAAAAATCAACAATCATCTCAAAATGAATTGGATTTAGGGCTTAATCAAGAGCCAATTACACCAAAGAAAACAATTCAGCCAAGTTCGTCAATTTTAGGTAAAGCAAAAGGGTTATTTGCCAAAAAAAATCACGTGCAAACTAACTTTCAGCAACGTAAAGAACCTACTTTTGGCGATTCATCAACGCAAGAAAATGATCCTTTAATTCCGAGTGAAAATTTGAAAACAGTGCAAAAGCCTGTTCTTCAAACTTCTTCCACAGAAGAAAATATTTCTGCGGTTGATGAAGAAATCAGTGCTGAAAATAACGCGGATGAACCCGTCGAAAAGGCTGAAAAACCTATTTTAGCTCAACCAGAAAAATGGAAAATATTACAAGTATTGCCAGCAAAACATCGCCGTTTATTTATGGCTATTTTTGTGTTGGTTATTTTATTGATTATTTTCTTCGCATTAAAACCAAGTTCTGACACCGTTGAGTCTTTTACTCAATCTAACAGCAATGAAATTCCTGTGCAGTTCCAATCGTTAGATCAAAGTCAGCCACTGGAAACCACGATTTTAGATAATCCTCCTGCACAAAATCAAATGGCTGCAGAGCAAGCTAACCAACCTGAATTTGCGCCAAAAGCAGAGGAAGCGGCGAATAATACGACGGCTCAAAACCCATTAGTAGAAAATGCGCCAATGCAACAAAATGTTGTTCAATCTCCAAGTCAAATGCCAAATGAAATGGCTGCGGCATCTGTTGCGCCTATGCAACCAGCTCAAGCGGAACAGCCAAAAGCAACTGCGCCAGTTCAGCCGATGAAAAAAGCGGTAGAGCCACAAGTTGCGCATAAAGATACTGTGAAAAAAGAAGTGAAAGTGGCGGAGAAAGCACAGGCTCCATCAAAAGCAACGGAACAAAACGTCGCTAAAACAGCAGGAAACGCACCGATTGTTGAAGCCAAACCTGTTCAAGCTAAAAAAGAAAAGAAAGTTCAAATCGTTGATGCAAAACCTGTGAGTAAATCTACAGCCTCTCGCCTTTCAGCAAAAACATTAACTGTGCCGAAAGGTGTTTCACTGATGCAAGTCTTCCGTGATAATCAACTTAATATTTCCGATGTAAACGCAATGAGCAAAGCGGCAGGGGCGGGAAATGTTTTAAGTAGCTTTAAATCTGGCGATAAAGTAACGGTATCAGTGAATAATCAAGGGCGAGTAAATGAAATGCGTTTATCCAATGGTGCGCGTTTTGTTCGTCAGTCTGATGGTTCTTATCAATATAAAAAATAATTTTTTGGGCGAGCAATCGCCCCTTTTTCTTTTTAAGTTCTTTTCTCAAGGTAGGATTTATGTTGAAAAAAACATCTCTTATTTTTACCGCACTTTTGCTGGTTGGCTGTGCACAAAATGCGAATGTGGCAACGCCCCAAGCGCAAAAAATGCAAGTAGAAAAAGTGGATAAAGCCTTACAAAAAGGCGAAGCTGACCGATATTTATGTCAAGATGATAAAGTTGTTCGTGTTGTACACGCCACGCATAAAAAATACAAAAAAAATTTGCATTATGTTACCGTCACTTTTCAAGGCGTATCAGAAAAACTAACCTTAATGATTTCTGAACGTGGAAAAAATTACGCTAATATTCGTTGGATGTGGCAAGAGCGTGATGATTTTAGTACGCTAAAAACAAATCTTGGCGAAATTTTAGCAACGCAATGTGTGTCACAAACAAGTGAACGCTTATCTGGACAATAATCGTGCAAAGCGAACTTCAACGTGGTTTTGTTTTGCATCGTCGCCCTTATAGTGAAACGAGCTTATTGGTGGATTTATTCACTGAAGAAAGTGGGCGTTTAACCGTGATTGCAAAAGGGGCGCGCGCAAAGCGTTCATCTTGGAAATCGGTTTTGCAACCTTTCACACCTTTATTGTTGCGTTGGACGGGAAAAAGCACATTGAAAACCCT
>ERZ1023302.184-NODE-184-length-9688-cov-945.402263_pt1 | contig 9688 bp, 10 predicted proteins | sample MGYA00380473_ERZ1023302 | MGnify/ENA primary metagenome ERZ1023302 (study PRJEB33173, sample SAMEA4830380) | metagenome | study: EMG produced TPA metagenomics assembly of the PRJEB25223 data set... | reverse complement strand
CTTTTTGCGCTCTTGTGATACCCACATAAGCCAAGCGGCGTTCTTCTTCCACGTTATCTTCATCAATGCTAGTTTGGTGAGGCAAAATGCCCTCTTCCATACCAATCAAATAAACATAAGGAAATTCTAATCCTTTAGAGGCGTGTAATGTCATCAGTTGAACTTGATCGCTCTCGTCATCGTCTTCGCCTCGCTCTAACATATCACGTAATGTTAGGCGGGTTACCACTTGATTAAGGTTCATTGGCTCATTGGTTTCATCGCCTTTTAACATATCCGCAACCCAGTCAAATAACGTGGCGACATTCTTACTTTGCATTTCTGCCGCTTTAGGGCTTGTTGCGTATTCGTACAAATATTCTTCATAATGAATCGCAGATAACATTGAACGTACCGCACGTTCTGGTTCAGAACGTTGAATTTCATCATTAAGTTCTACAATCCAACGGCCAAATTTTTGCAATGAATCATAGGCTTTTGGCGTGATGCGTTGAATAAGTTCAAACTCAAAAATAGCCTCAAACAAACTGATATGTTTTTCTTGAGCCAACTCTCCAAGTTTTTGTAACGTCGCGGTGCCAATTTCACGCTTCGGGATATTCACAATACGCAGGAATGCGGCATCATCATCTTGATTTACGACCAAGCGTAAATACGCCATCATATCTTTGATTTCTGTACGAGAGAAAAAAGAAGTACCGCCCGAAATTTTGTAAGGAATACGGTTTTGCATCAGTACTTTTTCGAGTAATCGAGATTGATGATTGCCTCGATACAAAATCGCATAATCTTTATATTTGGTTTTACGGCTAAAACGATGGGCGATCAACTCAGCGACAATCCGCTCTGCTTCGTGTTCTTCATTTTTTGCTTCGATAATAAGCAATTTTTCCCCTTCGCCAATGGTTGAAAAGAGTTTCTTATCAAACACGTGGTCATTGTTATCAATCAAAATATTGGCACAATGCAGAATGCGTTGGGTTGAACGATAATTTTGCTCTAGCTTAATCACGTTCAAACGAGGGAAATCATCGCGTAAACGCACCATATTTTCTGGTCGTGCGCCACGCCACGAATAAATAGATTGGTCATCATCGCCCACCACAGTGAAACAAGCACGATCACCCACTAAAAGTTTAATCAGCTCATATTGACTGGTGTTGGTGTCTTGATATTCATCCACCAACAAATAACGAATTTTTGCCTGCCATTTTGACCGCACTTCTTCATTTTGCTTGAACAACAACGTCGGCAGCATAATCAAATCATCAAAATCGAGAGCGTTGTAAGCTCGAATTTGTGTGGCGTAACGCTCATAACATTTTGCAAAAGTTTGATATTTTGCATCACGCGCCAACGCAAACGCCTGTTTTGGCGAAATCAAATCATTCTTCCAGTTAGAAATCACTGAAATTAACTCACGCAATAAATCCTTATCTTCTTTTAACACATCAGCGGTTAGCTCTTTTAACAACGCAAATTGATCATGTTCGTCAAACAAGGTCATATTTGATTTAAAGCCCAACGCTTTATATTCACGCTTAATAATGTCAAAACCGAGCGTATGAAAAGTGGAAACGAGCAAGCCTTTAGATTGTTCTTTGCCAATGGAATGTGCCACACGCTCTTTCATCTCGCGTGCGGCTTTGTTAGTAAAAGTCACTGCGGCAATTTGTTTCGGAGAATACCCGCACTTTCCAATTAAATGGGCAATTTTATTAATGATTACGCGAGTTTTGCCAGAGCCTGCACCAGCAAGCACAAGACAAGGGCCTGTCACATATTCAACGGCTTGTTGTTGTTGAGGATTGAGTTTCATAAGAATTATTGAGCCCACGCATAGGGCAGTAATACGGTGTCTAATAAAAATGAGAGGGGCAAATCTAAGATTGGCAATCCCCATTGTTGGGCCATTTCAAGATCATAAGCCGCCCCTGCATAGGCGGTATATTTTTCTGTTGGATCGATAAGTTTGACCACGGAACCACAACCAGATAAAGCGATAAGTGCGGTTAAAAAAATAAAGGTTTTTATCATCGTGCTTTTAACGCATTGAACACAGGCACAGGAACTAGCTCAGCGACATCTCCGCCATGCAAATAAATTTCACGCACAATGGTGGAAGAAACAAACGCCCATTTTTCTGCTGGTGGGAAAAACAAGCTCTCTACGCCTTTTGTGAGTAAACGATTAAGAGCAGCCAATTGAAGTTCATATTCAAAATCTGTTGTTGTGCGTACGCCGCGAATAATGGCAGAAATATTGTGCTGTTTAATCACATTTGCCAACAAATCAGAAAAGCCAAACACCTCCACATTGGATAAATGTGCAACAGATTGACGAACAAGCTCCACGCGTTCCTCCAAAGAAAATAGTGGCTTTTTACTTGGGCTATTCGCCACCGCCACTAAAACACGAGGAAAAATTACCGCACTTCTTTCAATAATGTCTAAATGACCGTTTGTAATCGGGTCAAAAGTGCCAGGATAAATCACGCTCGTCATACATTACGATCCAAATAAGGTTTTAATAAATCTAACAAACGCTGTAATGCCCCTCGGTTTTCCATCAGCACTTCATAGCCTGCATTGCCTAAACGTTCGCTAGCCTCTTTTGAATTTAATAAGGCTTCTACCGCACGTTCCAAAGCATCTGCGGTTGAATTAACTTCCAACACACCTTGCACTTCCACCAACATTCTAAATATCTCAGGGAAATTAAAAGTATGCTTGCCAGTAATCACTGGCATTTTAAACGCAAGAGGTTCCAGTGGATTGTGTCCCCCGTGTTTCACAAGGCTTCCCCCCACAAAAGCAATATCAGAAACGCCATACATCAACATAAGTTCGCCCATACTATCGCCCAAAATTACTTGGGTATTTTCATTTGGTAACTCATTTGTAGAACGGCGAATAAATTGGAATTTTTCCTTTTTGAGTAAATCAGCCACGACATTAAAACGCTCTGGATGGCGAGGAACGAGCAATAACAATAAATTTGGGTATTTTGCTAACAAAGCGCGGTGAGATTTTAAAATGATTTCATCTTCTCCGTTATGCGTACTCGCTGCAATCCAAATTGGACGATTTTTTACCCAAAGAGATCGTAAATCATCAATCTTTTCACGTAATTCATCAGTGATCGAGAGATCATATTTAATATTGCCCGTGATATTCAATTTTTCCTTTGGATAGCCCAAAGTGGCATAGCGTTTTCCGCTAATATGATCTTGTGCTGCAATCAAGCTAATTTGCGACCACATTGTTTGTAAGCGCGCTTTTATTTTTCCGTAACGATGTGCAGAACGTGCGGATAAACGAGCATTAGCGATGACAAATGGGATATTGCGTAAAAATAATTGATGAATAAGATTAGGCCAAAGTTCTGTTTCCATCACGATACATAATTTAGGTTGTACAAAATTAATAAAACGATGGATCGAAAAAGGCAAATCAAAGGGTAAATAATAATGAAAAACACTGTCTCCAAAAGTGGCTTTGACGCGTTCTGAACCTGTGGGAGTAAAAGTCGTAAAAGTAATGGATAAATGCGGATAATCTTGTTGCAATTGGCGAACTAGCGGTGTCGCCGCAATCACTTCTCCTACGGAGGCTGCGTGGATAAAGATCCCTTGTGGTGGTGGACAAGGCGCATTACCATAAAAACCATAACGTTCAGTCAAACGCTGACGATAACGTGGAGATTTAACACTGAGCAAGCCAATAAAACACAATATCAACGGCTGGCAAATTAAAAGCAAGCTGGTATAAAAAAAACGCCACATAAATGAAATTCGGTTATACTTGAAAAAATTTCGGCTAGTATAGCAAAAAAAGGATTGAAAATATGCCTACAATTAGCGTTGCAATGATTGTAAAAAATGAAGCACAAGACCTAGCGAATTGCTTAGATACTGTGAAAGATTGGGTGGATGAAATTATCATTCTAGATTCTGGCAGCACAGATAACACTAAAGAAATTGCGCTCAGTTATGGGGCGAAATTCTATGAAAATAGAGACTGGCAAGGGTTTGGAAAACAACGCCAATTAGCCCAACAATATGTAACCAGTGATTATGTACTCTGGTTAGATGCAGACGAACGCGTTACCCCCAAGCTACAACAGGCTATTTTAAGTGCGGTCAAAAATAATCGAGAAAATACCGTTTATGAAATTCCACGAGTCAGTGAAGTATTTGGACGTGAAATTCGCCATTCAGGCTGGTATCCCGATTATGTGGTTCGCCTCTATCGCACAAACTATGCACAATATAACGACTCACTTGTACATGAAAAAGTGGAATTTCCAGCTGGGACAAAAGTAGAAAAATTAACAGGGGATTTAGAGCATTTCACTTATAAAAGCATCCATCATTATCTAGTGAAATCCGCAGGTTATGCAAAAGCATGGGCAGACCAACGCCAAGCTAAAGGAAAAAAAGCCACACTTTGGCAAGGAATTACCCACGCAATCGGTTGTTTTGTGAAGATGTATTTGTTAAAAGCGGGTTTTTTAGATGGCAAACAAGGATTTTTATTAGCGGTGTTATCAGCGCATTCAACCTTTGTAAAATACGCCGATTTATGGGAGCGAGATCAGCATAAACACTAGCGAGTTTTGCAAGGACAATCATTTAAATGATCGTCCACCAGCCCCATAGACTGCATAAAAGCATAACACGTGGTTTCGCCAACAAAGACGAAACCACGTTTTTTTAAGGCTTTAGAAAGTGCTTTCGATGCTTCTGTTTTAGCTGGCACAGATCGCAAATCAGGCACATCATTAACAATCGGTTTATGATTGACAAATGACCAAATAAAATCACTGAAATTTTCACCGCACTTTTCCATCTCTAAATAAGCTTTCGCATTTTTGACAATGGCTTCTAACTTGGCTCGATGGCGAATTAATCCTGCATTTTTCATACAATCATCAATATCAAGTGCGGTCATTGTTGCGATTTTTTTCGGATCAAATTGATGAAAAGCTACACGGTAAGATTCACGTTTTTTCAAAACCGTAATCCACGAAAGCCCTGCTTGCTGCCCTTCCAAACAAATTTTTTCAAATAGCTTTTGGCTGTCGAATTCAGGCTTTCCCCATTCTTTGTCATGATAATCAATATAAATAGGTTGTTTGCCAACCCAAGGGCATCTGGTTATTTGTTGCATATTTAAAACTTGACAAAATAAAACGTTTTGATATATTCCGAGCCAAGTGGATCGAGGGTGCTTGGTCGGCGTCATAGCTTCAGTGAGTTTCATTGAGGCTTTTCGCTTTTTAGGGCTAAGGAAATAGATGAAATACGTTCCATAAACTCCTCACGCTGTTCACGAGAAGTGAAAATATTAAAATCGCCTTTTTCTTTGCGGATTTCATGCTCATGCAATATCACGATATCATGACCAAAATAATCAAATTTTAGCTTTTGTATCTGTGGAACAATATTATTTCGATAATGGTCTTTATAAAAAATACAGAATGCAAGTACAAACACAGGATAGTTTTTATCAATTGACTGTAAACTATGATCTCCACTTTCATCAACATACACCATAAAGTCGCTGTATTTACTTTTCATTGCCAATTACCTTATTTTAATTGCTCATAAACCGCGACAAAATCTGGCATTACGCCTCGCCATAAATGGAAAGAATGTGCAGCTTGTGCGACCAACATTCCAAAGCCATCACTAACATTGGTTAAACCCAAACTTTTGCATAATGCGATAAATGGTGTATCTGCACCTTTGGCATATTGCATATCGTAAAAAGCTGAGCCTAATTTTAAAATTTCAGCATCAACTGGTGTAGTTCCACCACTTAATCCAGCGGAAGTTGCATTAATCACTACATCATAAGTTTGTAGTGGAATAGAATCCATTGAGGCTGCTTGAATATTGCCGTAAGGCTGAAATCTTTCAGCTAATTCTTTGGCTTTGGAAAAAGTGCGGTTGGCAAGGACAATATTTTGTTGAGCTTGTAAAAGTGGCAATAATACGCCTTTTGTCGCTCCGCCTGCTCCTAGAATTAATATGCGTTGATTTGGATGAAGCCAATTTAAACGTTGTAAATCTGTCGCTAAGCCAATCCCATCAGTGTTATCCGCATAAAGTTTTCCATCATCGAGTTTTTTGAGCGTATTGCAGGCTTCCGCCAATTTGGCTCGTTGGCTATATTCGTCTGCCAGTTGATAGGCACGTTCTTTAAAAGGCGAAGTAATATTGCAACCTTTCGCACCCTCCTCAAAAAATGCCAAAAGCTGTTGTTCAAAAGAATCAAGATTGCCTAATTTTGCGATGTATTCCATAGTTTGATGGGTTTGCGCAGCTAACTGACGTTGAATTAATGGCGATTTACTTTGCGTAATCGGATTGCCCCACACAGCATAAAGATCCATAAATTATCCCTGTCTAAAAAGTTGATTTGTGCGTAAGTCTCGAATTTCAGATGGATTGCGTGCATCTCCCACAATTTCATCCAATACTGGAAAATCTACACCGAATTGTAACCGCACTTCATCGGCGATGCGACAAGGTGGCTCTCCTGTCAGATTTGCGCTGGTTGAAGTTAATGCAAACCCCACGAGCTCACATAAGGCTTTCACAGACGAGTGATCGCACAAACGTATCGCAATGCTATCAAATTTGCCCGTGAGAAAATGCGGGGTGGTGGATTTAGCTGGCACAATCCAAGTCGTTGGACGTTCATATTTGCCTTGCAGGCGAGAAAGCTGTTCATCGTTAATCAGCTCAAAATCAACAAAAGGACGGAAAAAATCCAAGCTAGGTGCCACTAAAATCAGCCCTTTTTCCACTGGACGTTGCTTTAAATCAAGTAATTTTTTTACCGCACTTTCACTTTGCGGATTACAGCCCAAGCCAAACACAGCTTCAGTGGGATAAGCGACCACTTGATTTTGTCGAAGCGCTTCGGCGATTTGTTCTCTATTCATTTAACTCTTTTACTTTTATTGCTCAAAAATATGACGGCAAGTTTTATTTGCACACTGGAAAATTTGTTTTTCCCCATCTTCACTTTTTAACAAAGAAAGTGGGAAATGGCAGGTTGGGCAAGGCACGGTATAAGGCTTGGTAGGCAAAGAAAATTTACATTTAGGGAAATTATCACAGCCGTAAAAAATTTTTCCTTGGCGACCACGACGAGAAATCAAATGCCCCGTTTTACATTCAGGACAAGCAATTTTTTCCTCAGATTCAGATTCTTCCCGCACCACAAAATCGCATTCAGGATAATGGCTACAACCAATAAACATCCCAAAACTGCCTTGTTTCAACTGCAATAAATTACCGCACTTCGGGCAAATTTCATCAAGTGTTTTTAATACTTTATGTTCCACTCGTTGCAAAGGACGCAAATAATCACATTCAGGATAAGCAGAGCAACCTAAAAACAGCCCTTTTTTGCCTTGTTTAATTTGCAAAGGCGCACCACATTGAGGGCAATATTCCTGTTGTTTGCTATGATGAAAAAGGCTTTGATTCATAATCTATCCTTATGCTTGAAGCATTTCTTCCAATTCTTCCTGTGCGGTCATCCATTCCGTTTCTACATCATCTAATGCTTTCTTCACATCCACTTGTTGAGCCAAAAGTGCGGTCAATTTTTCTTTATTTTCCGCATTATATAATTCGGTATCTGCCAGTTGATTTTCTATGTTCGCAAGCTCAGAAGAAAATTTATTCATTTTTTCTTCTAATTGCGTGATTTTTTTACGTAATGGTGCAGTTTGTTGGCGTAACTCTGCTTCACGGCGTTTTTGTTCCTTACGATTTTGAACCGAATTTTCATTATCGCCCACTTTTTCCGAAACTTTATTTTCAGATGTGCTATTTTGTTCATTCAGCCATTTTTGATAGTCTTCTAAATCGCCTTTAAATTCTTCCACTTTTTTATCGTGAACTAAATAAAATTCTTCCACGGTATTGCGTAATAAATGACGATCGTGAGACACCACCACCAAAGAACCTTCGTAATCCACCAGCGCTTCCGTTAATGCCTGACGCATATCCAAATCCAAATGGTTAGTCGGTTCATCAAGTAATAGCAAGTTCGGTCGTTGCCAAACAATCAAAGCCAACACCAAACGAGCTTTTTCTCCTCCAGAAAAAGATTTCACTGCTTGATTTACTTTATCGCCGTGGAACGCAAAACTGCCCAAATAATCCCTAACTTGTTGCTCCGTTTGTTCTGGTGCGAGTTTTTGCATATGCCACAGGGCGGATTCGTCTGCGCGCAAAGTATCTAATTGATGTTGGGCAAAATAGCCAAGCTGCACGCCTTTTGCCAACTGCACTGTGCCTGAAAGTGCGGTCAGTTCTCCCGCTAAAAGTTTAATCAAGGTTGATTTACCTGCACCATTTTTACCCAGTAAACCAATCCGCGAACCTGGCACCAAATTCAGTTTAATTTTACTTAAAATTTCTACCGCACTTTCTCCGCAACCATAACCTGCACTCGCTTGCTCAATCATCACTAAGGGATTTGGCAAAGATTGTGGCGGACGAAATTCAAAGGTAAAAGGATTATCCACATAAGCAGGTGCAATCAGCTCCATTCTTTCCAATGCTTTCATACGGCTTTGTGCCTGTTTAGCTTTGGTGGCTTTGGCTTTAAAGCGATCAATATATTTTTGTAAATGGGAAATCTTTTGTTGTTGCTGACGATACATCGCTGTTTGTTGTGCAAGTTTAGTCGCTCGTTGCACTTCAAAGGAAGAATAATCGCCCGTGTATTCGTTGAGCTTCTGATTTTCGATATGGAGGATTTTTGTCACAATCGGATCGAGAAAATCACGGTCGTGAGAAATTAATACCAAAGTGCCTTGATATTGCACTAACCAACGTTCTAACCAAATAACCGCATCCAAATCCAAATGGTTGGTCGGTTCATCCAGTAATAATAAATCCGATGGACAAAGCAATGCCTGTGCCAAATTCAAACGCATCCGCCAACCGCCCGAAAAGGCTTTCACTGGCTGTATTGTTTCTTCTTGGCTAAATCCTAAACCATGCAATAAAGAAGCGGCATGCGATTGAATTGTCCACGCATCCAACATTTCTAATTGCTCATGAATACGTGCAATAGCGTTACCGTCATTGCGTTCATTTGCACGTTCAAGCTCTTGTTGCAAACGGCAATATTCACGATCCCCTTGAATCACATAATCAATCGCAGAAATATCTAATGCAGGCGTTTCTTGATTTACCCAAGATACTCGCCAATTTGCTGGATAATTTACCTCGCCGCCCTCTGGCGTTAATTCTTTTTTTAATAAGGCAAAAAGCGAAGATTTTCCACAACCATTTTTCCCCACTAAACCGACTTTTTGCTTAGGATTAATCGTAGCAGAAGCATTTTCGAGAAGTTCCGTTTGCCCTCGTTTTAAGGATAAGTTACTAAATATAATCATTTTTCTACATAGGTCTTAATTTGAGGCTATTTTGCAATATTATTTACAATATACAAAATTTGTTTTTATTTATGCTTGAATTAATTGAGGGGATTGTATTGGAATACGTGTTATCCGTATTGTGCATAATGAAAAAGTGCGGTAAAAATTTACCGCACTTTTGATTTTAGATAGGTTTAAAACTCAAACTGCACTGACATCTTATAATTTCTACCTGGTGCGTAGAAGCGGTTAATGCCTAATCCTGTTGTTTGTT
>ERZ1023302.182-NODE-182-length-9766-cov-824.708166_pt1 | contig 9766 bp, 7 predicted proteins | sample MGYA00380473_ERZ1023302 | MGnify/ENA primary metagenome ERZ1023302 (study PRJEB33173, sample SAMEA4830380) | metagenome | study: EMG produced TPA metagenomics assembly of the PRJEB25223 data set... | reverse complement strand
AACAAACAACAGGATTAGGCATTAACCGCTTCTACGCACCAGGTAGAAATTATAAAATGTCAGTTCAGTTTGAATTCTAACCTGTTGTAAAAATAAAATACGAGCATTTCCTGTTTAGATTGAGTTTGACACTCATATACTAAACAGGAAATGCTCATTTTTTATTGTGATTTGTCAGATGAGGTCTGATCTTCTACATTTGTAGTCAGATTGGCTTCTTATTTAAAAGATTGATAATTTTATTGGAATATAGATTGTTAATAACTAAGTATAAATCATAATCAATTTTACTAAATACCCACATAACTTGTTTCAGAATTTTCTTTAAATCTTTATTGAAGATGGGATCGTGATGACAGATTCTGTTTCTTATATTCACTCTTAAATTCTTTGTGACTTTTATAATAAATAATATATCCTTATCTTTATTTGAGTTTTCAAAAGAAATTATTCTATAAGCATACAAAAGAGGCATTCTGTGAAGCTCACGAGAATTCCACAAGAAAAACTTCTTCAAAAAATTCCCAAAAGTGAAAATGTAAACTAGATATGATTTTTCCATCAGTCGCATTTCTACCTAATTCTTCAACTTTTTCTCTTAATTTAGGACTTTGTCTAAGTATTTGTCTCTGTCTGATACCATAATGATCATACGAATCTATTGATCTATAAATAGCATTTCTTAATGAAATCTCATATATATTACAGAATTCAAGAAAATAGCCCGCTATTTCAGAATTCCATTCATATAAAGCAACCATGTTATCATTAATACTTTCTGAAGTTTTATTTTTCACATAGTTTTTGTATGTAGATAATCTTTCCTTACTAAGTGCTTTTTCTAAAACAAGAAATTGCGTTGCTGATAACATATAATCCTACTTATCACTTGACATTTGAATTGTTTTACCATAGACTCCTCCCCGACGATAGGGAACGTTGGTCACTGATAGCATTATCACCCCCCCCTACAATATTGAGACAAGGCCACCTAAAAGGTGGCTTTTGTCATTTTTAATTCCTGAAAAGCATCGTTTTCAACTAAATCAATAATGCTACGCAATCCATAAAAATCCAGCTTTTATGCTGGATTTTGTTTTTAGCTTAGGCATAATAGCAATAACTTTTCATCCCTAAAAAGGATTATAAATATGAAAAATATGTTACTGCTCAGTAGCTCAAAATACAAGAACACAGGTTATCTTGAACACACCCTACCTTGGTTACAAAATTTCTTGGCTGATTATCGTGGTAAAACAATTGCTTTTGTGCCTTATGCTGGGGTACTCCGCACTTTTGATGAATATGAAAAAACTGTGCAAAATGCACTTTCTTATTTAGAGATGAATATTGTTTCCGTTCATCATGGTAAACAGCATCGAGATATTATTGAACAAGCAGATGTCATTGCTATTGGCGGCGGGAATACATTTTGTTTGTTAAAACAGCTTTATGAACACAATTTGATTGATATCATTCGTGAAAAAGTAAATAACGGTACGCCTTATTTTGGTTGGAGTGCTGGGGCCAATGTAGCTGGCTCATCTATTATGACAACTAATGATATGCCGATTACTTATCCTCCTTCATTTCAAGCATTACAACTTTTTCCTCATCAAATTAATCCGCACTTTATTTCAGGTAAAATGCAAGGCCACAATGGTGAAAGCCGAGAAGAACGTTTAGCCGAATTTTTACTCGTTAATCCAACCGCACTTGTATATGCATTGCCTGAAGGTTCTGCACTTCATATACAAAATGAAATGGCAACCGTATTGGGCGAAAATCCTATTTTGTGCTTCAGTGAAAATATGGAATGTGGCACATTTGATATCAATACAACTTTTTCTTATTAACTTAAAAGGAACATATAATGGAATTATTTAAATCCATCGTTGCAGTGGTTGGCATTATTGCCACAATTTATTTTCTGATTAAAAAAGCCGAAACCCGAACTGTTTTGATTGGAGTCGGTTTAATAATGTCCATTCTAACGCTTAATCCAATGGGCGCATTAGATGCTTTTGCCAAAAGCATGACATCTGGCGGATTAATTATGGCTATCTGTTCTAGTATGGGTTTTGCTTATGTAATGAAATACACTCAATGTGATACTCATCTGGTACATTTACTTACCAAACCATTAAGCGGATTAAAATTCTTCTTAATTCCAATTGCAACCGTCATCACCTTTTTCATCAATATTGCTATTCCTTCTGCAGCTGGTTGTGCTGCTGCGGTTGGCGCAACATTAATTCCCGTTTTAAAAAGTGCGGGTGTTCGACCAGCTACTGCTGGGGCAGCTATTTTATCAGGGACTTTTGGATCAATGATGAGCCCAGGTTCTTCTCACTCAGCAATGATTAGTGAAATGTCAGGCTTAACTATCACTCAAGTAAACCTTTCACATGCGCCATATAACATGATTGCGGGAGCAATAGGTGCTGTTGTTTTAACAATTCTTGCGCTTGTTTTTAAAGATTATGGTGAACAACATCGCCAAGCTTATCTTGCAGAACAAAAAGAAAATGAAATTAAAGTTGTTGAAGGTGTCAATGTACTTTATGCCCTTGCACCATTAATACCATTAGTTATTTTAGTGATTGGTGGAACATCATTACAACAAGTACCAGGTCTTGAATGGACTAAAATGGGCGTTCCTCAAGCGATGCTGATTGGTGCAATTTACGGCATTATCGTCACTCGTATTTCTCCAGTAAAAATTACTGAAGAATTTTTCAATGGTATGGGAAATTCTTATGCAAACGTACTTGGTATTATCATTGCAGCCAGTGTATTTGTGGCAGGATTAAAATCTACGGGCGCAGTGGATGCTGCAATTTCTTTCTTAAAAGAATCCAACGAATTTGTACGTTGGGGTGCAACAATTGGACCATTCTTAATGGGCTTAATTACAGGCTCTGGCGATGCAGCAGCTATTGCTTTTAATACAGCCGTCACGCCACATGCTGTAGAACTCGGCTACACTCACGTAAATCTTGGTATGGCAGCAGCAATTGCTGGTGCAATCGGTCGTACAGCTTCACCAATTGCAGGTGTAACCATTGTTTGTGCAGGCCTTGCTATGGTAAGCCCAGTAGAAATGGTAAAACGTACCGCACCAGGCATGATACTTGCTGTTTTATTCTTAGCATTATTTATGTTGTAAAAATAGTAAAAAATTGACCGCACTTTATTTAAGTGCGGTCTGTTTTTATAGCCTTTTAAAGGAAGAAAAAAATGAACTTAGATTTAAATCAACTTGTTAAATGGCGTCGTGAATTTCATCGTTTTCCAGAAATTGGCTGGAGTGAATTTTGGACAACTTCTCGCATTGCGGATTACTTGGAAGACTTAGGTTGTTTTGAAATTTTTCTTGGCAAACAAATTATAAATCCAGACTTTGTTCGTGGACGAAAACAAGCCGTAGTAGATAAAGGTTTAGCTAATGCAAAAGCCTATGGAGCCAATGAAAAATGGCTCGAAAAAATGGAAGGATACACTGGTTGTGTGGCATTATTTGATTCAGGTAAACCAGGAAAAACCATCGCATTACGTTTTGATATCGACTGTGTGAATGTAACGGAAACTCGCTCACCAGAGCATATTCCAAATAAAGAAGGTTTTGCCTCAATTAACGATGGTTTTATGCATGCTTGTGGACATGATTCACATATTACAATAGGTTTAGGTGTTGCATTATGGATCGCTCAGAACAAAGATAAACTCACTGGAAAAGTAAAAATTGTATTCCAACCAGCAGAAGAAGGTGTTCGAGGTGCAGCAGCCATTGCACAAAGTGGCATAATTGATGATGCAGATTATTTTGCTTCTTCACACATTAGTTTTTGCGCAAATACAGGCACAGTTATTGCTAATCCAAGAAATTTTCTTTCCACTACAAAAATTGATATTCGCTATAAAGGTAAACCTGCGCACGCAGGTGCTGCGCCCCATTTAGGTCGTAATGCTTTATTAGCTGCAGCGCATACAGTCACTCAACTTCATGGTATTGCACGCCATGGTGAAGGCATGACAAGAATTAATGTGGGTGTGCTAAAAGCGGGTGAAGGACGAAATGTCATTCCATCCTCTGCTGAATTACAATTAGAAGTGCGGGGAGAAAATAAAGCAATTAATGAATACATGACTGAACAAGTCATGCAAATAGCCAAAGGTATCTCCATAAGTTTTGATGTCGCATATGAAACTGAAATTGTAGGTGAAGCCGTGGATATGAATAACGATGTTGAACTTATAAAACTCATCGAAGAAATATCCCTTGAACAACCACAAATAAATAACGTAAATTCAGATTATGCTTTCAATGCAAGTGAAGATGCGACTATTTTAGGTAGACGTGTACAAGAACATGGAGGCAAAGCTATTTACTTCATTCTTGGCGCAGATCGCACAGCAGGTCATCACGAAGCTGAATTTGATTTTGATGAAAATCAATTACTTACTGGGGTTAATATTTATACTTCCTTAGTACAGAAATTATTAGCTTAATTAAATAAAAATATTTTTACTCCTTTCTTTTAAGAATCCGCTATTTTTCTTAGAATAAAGGGAATATTTACTCACCCTAATAAGGAAAACTCTATGATGAACAGACGTCATTTTATTCAAATTGGTGCGACCAGTATTCTTGCATTAAGTGCAAACCGTTTTGCGATGGCAAAAGGAAAGAGCGATGTTGAACTACGCATTGTGGCAACAACAGATGTTCATAGTTTCTTGACCGATTTTGACTATTATAAAGATGCACCAACCGATAAATTCGGTTTTACTCGTGCGGCAAGCCTTATTCGTCAAGCACGTGCTGAAGTAAAAAATAGCGTATTGGTAGATAATGGGGATTTAATTCAAGGTAATCCAATTGCAGACTATCAAGCTGCACAAGGCTATAAAGAAGGCAAATCTAACCCTGCGGTCGATTGTTTAAATGCGATGAATTATGAAGTGGGTACATTAGGTAACCACGAATTTAACTATGGCCTCAATTATCTTGCAGATGCCATCAAACAAGCTAAATTCCCAATTGTGAATTCAAACGTAGTAAAAGCGGGGACAGAAGAACCTTATTTCACACCTTATGTCATTCAAGAAAAATCAGTTGTTGATAATCAAGGTAAAACACATAAATTAAAAATTGGTTACATCGGTTTTGTGCCACCGCAAATCATGGTTTGGGATAAAGCGAACCTTCAAGGCAAAGTGGAAACCCGTGATATTGTAAAAACAGCACAAAAATATGTCCCTGAAATGAAGAAAAAAGGGGCTGATATTGTCGTTGCATTAGCTCACACAGGCCCATCTGATGAACCTTATCAAGAAGGTGCTGAAAACTCAGCATTCTATCTAGCGGATGTTCCACACATTGATGCGGTTATTTTTGGTCACTCACACCGTTTATTCCCAAATAAAGAATTTGCGAAATCACCAAATGCAGACATCGTAAATGGTACCGTAAAAGGCGTACCAGAAAGTATGGCTGGTTACTGGGCAAATAATATCAGCGTGGTGGATTTAGGCTTAACAGAACACAAGGGTAAATGGATCGTGACTTCTGGCAAAGCTGTGCTTCGTCCAATTTATGATGTAGAAACCAAAAAAGCACTTGCAAAAAATGACCCAGAAATTACCGCACTTTTAAAACCAGTTCACGAAGCGACACGTAAATATGTTTCTCAACCTATCGGCAAAGCCACAGACAATATGTATAGTTACCTTGCATTAGTACAAGATGATCCAACCATTCAAATTGTAAACCAAGCACAAAAAGCGTATGTAGAGAAAGTTGCACCAAGTGTTGCAGCAATGGCTGGCTTACCTATTTTAAGTGCAGGCGCACCATTTAAAGCGGGTGGTCGTAAAAATGACCCAACAGGCTATACCGAAGTGAACAAAGGTGAATTAACTTTCCGTAATGCGGCAGATTTATACCTTTATCCAAATACGCTAGTGGTTGTTAAAGCGACAGGCGAGCAATTAAAAGAATGGTTAGAATGTAGTGCTGGTATGTTTAAACAAATTGACCCTACAAGTGATAAACCACAATCATTAATCGACTGGGAAGGTTTCCGCACTTATAACTTTGATGTGATTGATGGTGTCAATTATGAATACGATCTAACCAAACCTGCTCGTTACGATGGCGAATGTAAATTAATTAATCCAGAATCGCATCGTGTAGTGAATCTCACTTATCAAGGTAAACCAGTTGATCCAAAAGCAGAATTTTTGATTGCAACTAATAACTATCGTGCTTACGGCAATAAATTCCCAGGTACTGGCGATCAACATATTGTTTACGCATCACCAGATGAAAGCCGTCAAATTTTGGCTGATTATATTAAAGCAACCAGTGAGAAAGAAGGTTCAGTCAATCCAAATGCGGATAAAAACTGGCGTTTTGTGCCTATCACAGGTAACGATAAATTAGATGTCCGTTTTGAAACATCGCCAAGCGAACAAGCGGCGAAATTTATCGCAGAAAAAGCACAATATCCGATGAAACAGGTGGGTACTGACGAAATCGGTTTTGCAGTGTATCAAATTGATTTATCTAAATAATAATTAGGAAAATAAAATGCCATCTAAATATTAAAATTTAGGTGGCATTTTTTATTCCTAAAGTGCGGTCAAATTTTTAGAGTTTTTTTACATATTGAAGGTATAATTTAATCACTTAATTTTTTAACATATAATTGATAGATAGGTAACATATTTATAACCGCCACCTTTCTTTGATAGATATTCACATAAGCATCAACTGCAGGTTTAACTAAATTAAAATGATCTTGCTGACCTAACGGATCGGGAGACCATAAATAATCATCAAAGGCTATTATCCCCCCCCCCCGCACTAAGCGATGGGCTAATAATGCATCAAATAAAACATCCGTTGCTTCATGTGATCCATCAACATAAATAAAATCAAAATAATTTTCATAACCTTGAGTCAGTAATTCGATCATTTTAGCATGAGAATATCCTTTTCTTTTTACAACTTTACATTCTTTTTTCTCATTAAAAGAATGTAAAAATGTACGAATATTTTCTTCAAACTGATGTTCCACACTATCCATATCCCATCCACTTTGGATATGTTCGCGTCCTCCTAACCAAGAATCAATACAATGAATTTCAACTTTATCATGTATATTTAACATATTTTCCAAGAAAAATACGGTTGAACGCCCTTCAAAAGATCCTATTTCTAAAATTTTACTCGGTTTTAAATCAGCCATAATAGCTTCTAAAGCAGGAACATTATGGGTAAACCAGTCGGAATTAAACGTTAGTTCATTTGTCATTTTATATCCTCAATCAAAGAATAAGGAATTATTATACCATAAAATAGCAGGACTATTTTATATAATTTTTTTATAGCATGATCTAATAAAATCTGTGGATAACTCATAAATAATCTGTCATAAAACTGTTTTTACTCACTTAGTAACGTTGAGCAAAAATAAAATTGTTAATAACTTTCCATTTTACACACAAGATTTTTAAAGAAAATGATCGCATTTTCACAAGATTTTTGGATCCTATAACACCTGTTTCCATAAGGATCGAATAAGGTTACTCACAACCAAAAAAGATCTTAATAATAACAATAATAAGATCTTTATATATAAAAAGAGATCTTATTTACTAATACAAACCTGATCTTTCAAAGGATCAATAGATCCATTCTTTTTTTGTCAGGTGTTTTAAATTTCTGTAGAATAACGCCAATTTTTTGATCCGAATAAATAGAGATAGATATGTTTTACACTGAAACTTATGATGTGATTGTGATCGGTGGTGGTCATGCGGGTACAGAAGCCGCGCTTGCACCAGCTCGTATGGGATTAAAAACCCTTTTATTAACACATAATGTAGATACTTTAGGGCAAATGTCTTGTAATCCTGCAATTGGTGGGATCGGTAAAGGTCATTTAGTAAAAGAAGTAGATGCAATGGGCGGTTTAATGGCGCATGCTGCAGATAAAGCAGGGATCCAATTTCGTACTTTAAATAGCAGTAAAGGCCCAGCAGTGCGTGCTACTCGAGCTCAAGCTGACAGAGTTCTATATCGTCAAGCTGTTCGTACTGCATTAGAAAATCAACCTAATTTAGATATTTTCCAACAAGAAGCGACAGATATTCTGATTGAGCAAGATCGAGTTACAGGCGTTAGCACAAAAATGGGATTAACTTTTCGTACTAAATCAGTGGTATTAACTGCGGGTACTTTCTTAGCTGGTAAAATTCATATTGGTTTGGAAAATTATGAAGGTGGTCGTGCAGGAGATCCTGCTTCTGTAAATCTTTCACATCGATTAAGAGATCTTGGATTAAGTGTAGATCGCCTTAAAACAGGTACACCACCACGTATTGATGCACGTACGATCAATTTTGATATTTTAACTAAACAACATGGTGATGAGGTGTTGCCCGTGTTCTCTTTTATGGGATCTGTTGATGATCACCCTCAACAAATTCCTTGTTATATAACCCATACTAATGAACAAACCCATGAAGTGATCCGTAATAACTTGGATCGCAGTCCAATGTATACAGGTGTGATTGAAGGGATCGGTCCACGTTATTGCCCATCTATTGAAGATAAAGTGATGCGTTTCTCGGATCGTAATTCACATCAAATTTATTTAGAACCAGAAGGCTTAACCAGTAATGAAGTGTATCCAAACGGGATCTCTACCAGTTTGCCGTTTGATGTGCAAATGGGCATTGTGAATTCTATGAAAGGTTTAGAAAAAGCACGTATTGTGAAACCAGGTTATGCTATTGAATACGATTATTTTGATCCACGTGACTTAAAACCAACCTTAGAAACTAAATCGATTTCGGGTTTATTCTTTGCAGGTCAAATTAACGGTACAACCGGTTATGAAGAAGCTGCGGCACAAGGTTTATTGGCTGGGATTAACGCAGGTCTTTATGTTCAAGAGAAGGATGCATGGTATCCACGCCGTGATCAATCTTATACTGGCGTATTGGTTGATGACCTTTGCACACTTGGTACTAAAGAACCGTATCGCGTATTTACTTCTCGTGCAGAATACCGTTTGTTACTACGTGAAGATAATGCAGACATTCGTTTAACACCAATTGCCCATGAATTAGGTTTGATTGATGAGGCTCGCTGGGCACGTTTCAATCAAAAAATGGAAAATATTGAACAGGAACGCCAACGTTTACGCAGCATTTGGTTGCATCCTCGTTCGGAATATTTAGAAGAAGCGAATAAAGTGCTTGGTAGTCCACTTGTACGTGAGGCTAGCGGTGAAGATTTATTGCGTCGTCCTGAAATGACCTACGATATTTTGACTTCTTTAACGCCATATAAACCGGCAATGGAAGATAAGGAAGCCGTAGAACAAGTAGAAATTGCTATTAAATATCAAGGCTATATCGAGCATCAACAAGAAGAAATCGAAAAACAAAAACGCCACGAAAATACGGCTATTCCAGCTAACTTTGATTACAGCAAAGTGTCTGGTTTATCTAATGAAGTACGTGCGAAATTGGAACAACATCGTCCGGTTTCCATTGGTCAAGCGAGCCGAATTTCAGGTATAACGCCTGCTGCTATTTCAATTATTCTGGTTAATTTGAAAAAACAAGGAATGCTAAAACGTGGGGAATAAAGTTTTTTATTAAAAAACAAAAGTGCGGTAAATTTTAATCTAGTTTTAATCCTAGAGCATATTGTTTAATTATTGACAATAAAGCGTAAAACTATTAG
>ERZ1023302.173-NODE-173-length-10066-cov-4.754071_pt1 | contig 10066 bp, 11 predicted proteins | sample MGYA00380473_ERZ1023302 | MGnify/ENA primary metagenome ERZ1023302 (study PRJEB33173, sample SAMEA4830380) | metagenome | study: EMG produced TPA metagenomics assembly of the PRJEB25223 data set... | reverse complement strand
TTGTGGTGCTGGTCATTGCTGTCTTTCCTTGTATTGGTATGACTGAAATATGAAACATCAAATAACATCAACAATCCAATCATCATATTGTTGTTGTGCCATCAGGCATTTTACACCCCAACCTAACATCACGCAATTTTGCTTAAGGTTTTGTTTATGAACGACAACATAGATAACAGCAGCATGAACAACACAATCGCTCCCATACTGCGTCGACAAATGGGCAAACAACGCCGTCAGCTGTCATCACATCAGCGTCAGCATGCTGCTGCCCATGCCAGTCTTTGGTTACACAAGCTCACCACACGCCTGCCCAAAAACGCTCGTGTGGGCATTTATTATGATGGTTTTGGTGAGATGCCTACTCAGCCATTGTTGGCATGGTGTCAGCGTCATGGCTTTAGGGCTTTTTTGCCGATTGTTGGCTCTTGGGGACAGACACCACCGTCATCTGTTTTCAACCCTTATAAGCGGTTGCGATTTACGCCCATTGCATCATCTCGACTCATCAATATCCCTACTTATCGACATAAATTGGGCATGCAACAGCAACATGGGCAGTATTTATTGGAAGCACATCAGCTTGATGTGCTGTTTTGTCCTTTGGTGGCGGTAGACAAGGTTGGCACTCGCATGGGCATGGGGGGTGGTTATTATGACACCACGCTTAGTAAATCACATCGTTTGCAACTGCCCAAGCCACTCATCATTGGTTGGTGTTACGATTTTCAGGTGGTTGATGCGTTGCCAAAAAAACCTTGGGACGTGCCAATGGATATGGTGGTAACTCCCAGTGGCATACGTTGGGGTTCATTCGGATATTGGGGGTGGGTATAAAGATGGCGACCTGTCTAACGCAAGTTTGATGTGGATGATAAAACAGGCACAAAAGAAAGGTGGTATTAAATTTGGCAAGTATGGCAAATACAAACAAATCAACAACCCCATTGTTCACGATAGTTTGTGGTCAATGGCTTTATTTAGTGCAGGCGGTCAGTTTAGATGGGCAACCGATGATTCAAAAGACAAGAGTGATGTCAGTATTTATAACAGCTTCACCCACTTAGGTCTTAACTGGAAAGACACCGAACTATTCCAAAACCCAAACAACCAAAAATTTACTGACATCAGAAACCGATATGCTGATTTGATTGCAAAAGACAAAAGTCCTGCTAAGGGGAGTGATATGACTGATGGTGGTGTGTTGATGGCGAATGAGAAGGGTGAAAGAATAGATATTCAAAATTATCTTATTTGGTTGCGTTGCTCCTACAAAATAAATCTAACAAGCGATGAACCCTATGAAGAAAAACCCAATTTAACAGAACAACAATTATGTTCTGGCAATCCCTTGCAAACATATCTTAAAAAATAACTAGGAGTAGCTATGAAAAAATTTTATATATTATCGATTGCACTAGCAATGGGTGTGATTGTTGGTTGTGCTACAAATATTATTCATAGTCCAAAAACACAGTTTGAATTAGCTTTTGGTGTTAGGTTTTTACCCGAATATGGGCAATACGATAATCGTGTTAGATTTGCCTTGAAACCATTAAAAGGTTATGGACAAGATGAAAAAAATTCAGATATGAGATGGGGAGATAGCTATTATTTTAGCGAAAAAAACCTACCACAAACTCTCAATATTCAATATGCCATATTGCTTGATGAACCTGTACCAGTTAATAAAAACATTTGGGAGGCAACAAACAAAAAACTGCAATCCCTACCCCCATCTGCTTGGCGTACGCATACCATTTACCCTAAGCAGTTGTTGGACAAGGGAACTTCTATGCCAATATGGGATACTCGTTATGACAAGGTAGCTGATGACCAAAAAGCCAAAAGCAGAGTAACCGTTACTTTATACATAGATGGTAATGGTAAGGTTAGTCAAAACATTGAGCGGACATTGGTGTTGAGTGATAGTGTTTGGTAGTAAATCAGGATAACGATATGCAAAACATCAGAGTTTTTGGAATGAATTTAGATGTCTCAAATAGCGACTTTCAAACCATCGTCCACGCTGTTGCCACTAATGAAAACCGTGCTGAATTTGCCAGACGGTCTATCTATACCAGTCAAACGGACGCTAACAGTAAAAATGATAAAACCATCGATGGCAAATATCATCTTGAAAAAGGCTTTTTAGGTGCTCATTCGGACATTGGGGGTTCTTAACTTATAAAATCCTTGCAATTTACCCACCCTGCCACCATTAACTTGGTCATGACTCACAAACAAGAGAACACCTTTATGACTGACATTCCATTTGACCATGACCAAAAGTTGGCTGATGACTATGACGATAGCCAACAAAAAAATCCCCCCACCCATCTTCCGTTATTGGCACTGCGTGATGTGGTGGTGTATCCACACATGCAGATTGCTTTATTTGTCGGGCGAGCCCCATCAGTCAAGGCGATTGAGCTGGCTCAAGCCGAGTATGACGGACAAATATTGGTGGTGGCACAAAAAGACTCTTTGTCTGAAGAGATTGACCAAGATAACTTATATCAATATGGTACTGTGTGTCGCATCGTCAATACCATGCCTCATGACAGCGATGATAACTGTATCAAAGTGTTGATAGAAGGACAATTTAGGGCTCGTATCGATGCCATGTATGACCATGGTCATGTGTTGATGGCGGACTTTGAACGCCAAGACATCAGCATGACCATGAACAGCAATCAAAGTAGCAACACCAAACAAGCTTTGGTGGGCTTATTTGCCAGCTATGCTGAAGCAAGGCTTAGAAACTCTCGAGAGCTTATTCGAGTTGCCGAACGCATCGATAATTTGCTTGAGCTGATGTATTTCATCTCCACTCGGGTGGCAATGGACCTCAGTGATAAACAAATGTTCTTAGAGCATGATGACTTAACCGACCACATCAACACCTTAACCGAATATTTAATCAAACAAAGTGCTGAACAAAATATCGAACAAGACATTCAAGAAGCCGTGCGTCGGCAAATGGAAAACAACCAACGTGAATACTATCTAAACGAGAAAATAAAAGCCATTAAAAGTGAATTGTCTGACTTAAATAATGATGGAACATTTGACGCAGAAGATGACTTAGAAGAATTAGAAACTCGCTTAAAAGAAGCCGACTTACCTGATAACGTGCGTAAAAAAGCCGAACAAGAATTTAAAAAGCTCAAAATGATGCCACCAGCGTCCAGTGAGTCTTCAGTGGTGCGTAACTATCTTGAATGGATATTAGACACCCCTTGGAATACCGCCAGTAAGGTCAGCATCAATTTGGACAAAGCTCAAGACGTGCTGGACACTGACCACTATGGGCTAGATGATGTCAAAGACCGTATCTTAGAATATCTGGCAGTACAATCACGAGTAAAAAAACTCAAAGGACCTATCCTTTGCTTGGTAGGCCCTCCTGGGGTGGGTAAAACATCACTGGGTGAATCCATCGCTCGAGCCACAGGGCGGAAGTTTGTGCGTATGGCGTTGGGCGGTGTGCGAGATGAAGCTGAAATCCGTGGGCATCGCCGTACCTATATCGGTGCAATGCCCGGTAAAATCGTCCAGTCTTTAGCAAAAGTGGCCGTTAAAAATCCACTGTTTTTGCTTGATGAAATCGACAAAATGGCTCAAGACTTCCGTGGAGACCCAGCGTCTGCCCTGCTAGAAGTGCTAGATCCATCACAAAATCACAATTTTAACGACCATTATTTGGATTTAGATTTGGACTTATCACAAGTCATGTTCATCTGTACCGCCAACAGCATGGATATTCCGCCTGCTCTGCTTGACCGTATGGAAGTCATTCGTTTACCTGGCTACACCGAAGAAGAAAAAGTCAACATTGCTGAAAAATATTTACTTCCCAAAGCCATCAAAGACAATGGACTAAAAGACGATGAATTGGACATCACTGGTGAAGCCTTACACAGCATCGTACGACGTTATACCAGAGAAGCAGGCGTGCGTAACCTAGAACGTGAGATTAATAAAATCAGCCGTAAGGTGGTGCGTGAAATGGTGGAAAAATACGGCAAAGCTGGTAAAAAACCCAGCAAAAAGCCGACCAAAACGCCGAACGAAGAGCAAGCATCTAAACTGGTGCGTGTTACTGACGACAACATCAATGAGTATTTGGGCGTGCATAAATTTGATTATGGTCTGGCAGAACAAGACGCTGAAATCGGACGAGTTACAGGGCTTGCATGGACGCAAGTGGGTGGTGAGCTGTTGACCATCGAAGCCATCACCATGTCAGGCAAAGGTGAGCTTACCTTTACTGGCTCCTTAGGCGATGTGATGAAAGAGTCCATACGTGCTGCCATGAGCGTGGTGCGGTCTCGTGGCGAACTGCTGGGGGTAAGTTATGACACCTTTAAAAACACTGACATTCATGTGCATATGCCAGAAGGGGCAACTCCCAAAGATGGGCCATCAGCAGGCATTGCTTTGACCACCGCCTTAGTATCAGCAATGACAGGCATCGCCATTCGCCCTGACATCGCCATGACAGGTGAAGTTACTTTGCGTGGAAAGGTACTGCGTATCGGTGGTCTAAAAGAAAAATTACTGGCAGCACACCGTGGTGGCATCAAGCATGTGCTGATACCTGAATCCAATGAACGAGATTTGGCAGATATCCCTGATAATGTCAAAGACGGTCTGACCATTCAGCCTGTTTCCAGCATTGACGAAGTACTAAAAGTGGCTTTAGTCAGTTCCCCCAAGCCCATAAAACCTGCCCAAGTAACGATAGATACCACACAGGATAAAGGATTACACAGTTAGGTTTTTATTGACAACATTCTGCCCATTAAGTATTTTCTTAATGGGTTTTTTATGTTTGGGTTTTTTATTTTTCTATTGTCATCATTACCATCATTTATCATCATGAATCACCGTCTGTTAATTCAATTATTAAATCAACATCTAAAAAACACAGCCAATTTATCAGTCATACCGCCAAACATTTGGCTCATTGGCACGTCCCATTGTCATCTTTGTGAGCTTGCCCAAGCACAACTTCAGCTGTGTCAAAAAGTCATTGTGTTTACCTATCAACAAATAGACATTGTTGATTTATTGAGCGTTGATTTATTGAGTGTTGATTTACCCAGCCAACTTGCCAATCCAAACAACGTATCAGGCAACCACTTAAATAACGACCCAGATGACAGTTTAGATAACGGTTTAAATAACAAGCACAAGCATAACCAACATGTTCAACCAGAACAACTGGCTCAATCCATTCCTATTTTGGTCAGTGAATCAGGCATGTTATGCCATCCATTTGGCATCTTAGACATTCAAAGATTACTGCTAAATTAAACAATCAAAATAAACGGCTGTTAAAATGCCACCCACAATTTTGATACTTTTGATTAAAATCAATCCATCAAAATCAATTAAGGACACTTCCATGACCACACTCACCATACTCATCACAGGGGCATCTAAAGGTATCGGCTTGGCAACCGCCAAACGCTTAGCAAAAAAAGGACACCGCCTTGCCTTGTTTGACATAGACACAGACAGCCTTGCCACCATATCAAAAGACAAAACCTTTGCCAAACTCAACAAAAAACACGCCCTTATCACAGGCACAATGGACGTAACCAACCCAAATGACTGGGATAATGCCCTTGCCACAACCTTACAATCCTTCGGTAACATACACGTTTTGATAAATAACGCAGGAGTCATCGTTTCAGGCGACTTACCTGACACCAAACTGACGCAACAGCTCAGCTTAATCGACATCAACTGCAAAGGCGTGATGATTGGCTGTCACAAAGTCGGCAAACTGCTACAAACATCACCAAGCCCTTATTCCAAAATCATCAATTTATCATCGGCATCTGCAATCTATGGTCAACCTGAGATTGCCCCTTACTCTGCCAGTAAGTTTTTTGTGCGTGGTTTGACAGAAGCTCTCAATCTGGAATACGAACCTAAAGGCATTAAAGTGATTGACGTCATGCCTTTATGGGTCAAGACTGACTTAACCGATGGCATCACCGTTACCAGCATCGACCGTCTGGGCTTACAGCTAACGGCAGATGACGTGGCAAAAAAACTGGCACAACTGTCCACCATTCCCAATCAAGACATCGACAAAGTGCATTATCCCATTGGTTTTACCAGCCATCTGTTGTATCAGCTGGCGGACATCATACCGTCGCCGATGGTGCGTGTCATCAATGGCAGGTTTGCCAGCCGATAGCAAGAAAGCTTATTTATTAATTAACATTTGCCACACAAGAATGACACGCCCAATGGCTGGTATTGATGGGGGGTTTATGGCATTGTATGATTTATGGCATTGTATGATTGTATTTTGCTACAAACATTTCGCCACTGTATTTAATTGACATTTACCACAAACCGTATTTACCACAAACAAAGGACATTTTTATGACCCAACATTTCAGCACCGAACAAGATGAACAAGGTCTTACCCCCATACACCGCCAGAACATGGACGAACAACGAGCCGAAGAAGTGCTGGTAGAAAACAGCTTAGACGATAAAGATTATCCCACCATTCATGATATCGCTGATGATGATGCAATCAAGCACAGCCATCAAACACCATCATAAAGCTAAGTATTATTTAAGTTATTATTTAAATAATATTGATTAAGAATTAAGGCAACCACCCCACCCTGTTAGTGTCTGTTGCCAAGCAGACACATGAGGCATGGTCAGCTCTACCAATAAATCAATGTGAGCTTGGTCAGCATTCAGTGCAGGGATATAACCATAGCTTTGACCGCCAGCATGCAAAAAAGTATGGCGATTTTCGACCACCAGCTCTTCTAATGTCTCTAAGCAATCTGATGAAAATGCAGGACTGATGATTTGCACCGATGCCACGCCATGCTGTCCCCATTCAGTCAACACCACATCGGTATAAGGCTTGACCCATTCCTGCTTACCAAAACGTGATTGAAAGGCACATGACCATTCTTCTTCTGATAACTGTAACGCCTGGGCCAATTTGTGCGCCACATAGCGACATTGTTTTGTATAAGGGTCGCCTTTGTCTTCGTTAACTTTAGGGATACCATGAAAACTCATGAGCAATTTATCTGCTTTGCCATGCTCAGCTTGATAGCGACGCACGCTGTCTGCTAACGCTTGGATATAGTTTGGGTGGGCAAAATAGTCTTTCACAAAACTGATGGCTGGCAGATGACGCTTACCCATGCCCCAACGAGCAACACCATCAAACACCGCCCCTGTGGTTGATGCCGAATATTGTGGATATAATGGCAATATCACCATTTGTTCAACCCCTTGCTCACTCAATTCGTCCAATACCTGAGACAAAGCAGGATTACCATAGGTCATGGCAGCACACACTTGTACCTTAAACGGTAACCGCTCTGCTTGTTCATCAAACCGCTGTTGTAAGGCAGATGCCTGCTGAAACAAAATTCGACGAATGGGTGAATCACCGTCCCAAATACTGGCATAAGCCTGTGCCACTCGCTTAGAGCGTATCGGTAAAACAAATAAGTTTAATATGATTGCCCACAACAAAGGCGGTATCTCAACCACCCTAGTATCCGATAAAAACTGACGCAAATAGCGACGCACAGCAGGAACAGTGGGCGCATCTGGTGTGCCTAGATTGACCAATATCACGGCAATCGTAGGGCGGTGGTGTGGTTTCATAATTCTCTCTTAATCATGCTTTTATGTGATTTGTTGCTTGTGCCTTTGCCAAAAATTTTTTTGTTCTTGATTAGGGCGTGTCCCTATTTGGATAATGTGGCTAAAAATAGATAAAATCGTAAGCCAACAAGGCAAATTGTGCAGATAATATTGGAATATTGTCAAACAATTTAACGCAGTTTTGCCAGATTTTGGCATTTTTAGCCCATTAAAACTTGGTGTTCTAAACTTGTTGTTCTAAATTAGAGACACGCCCTAACGTTTAATAAAAAAAGCAGGTAAAAATTCAACTTTAACAATCACGCCATGTGGCTGATTGGCACTGATGGTCAGCTTGCCATTTAGGTTTCTGACTCTTTCGTGCATAATCATCAATCCATGATGCTGGCTTTGGTCAATTTTGTCATCATTCATGCCCACACCATCGTCTGTGATTTGCATGATGACTTTATTTTCTGATTTTATATAGCCCAAATCAATCATCACATGGGTTGCTTTGGCATGTCTATGAATGTTCGATAAGGCTTCACGAGCAATTTGCAGTAAATCAATTTGTTCATTTGCTTCAAGGTTGATGCTCATCACTCGGTTGTTTATGTGGACATGAAATCCTGCTCTTTGGGCAAAGTCATCAGCTGACATTTGTAATGCGTGGTCAAAATTATCACCGTCAATTTTTAGTCTAAATGTGACCAAAAGCTCTCTTAATTGACGATAAGCATCGTCTAGGCCTTTTTTAACATGGTCAATCACTTGCTTGGTCTTTAAATCATCAAGATCCATCTTCCGCTCTAGCATGCTGACTTGGATTTTCAGATAAGACAATGATTGAGCCAAAGAATCATGCAATTCTCTGGCGATGGTGGTGCGTTCTTCTAACAATAAAATCTGGTGTTGTTGTTGGCGTTGCTGACGTAACGATAAGGCGGTGCTGATGATGTGTGTTAAAGTTTCAAACAAATCATTCTCAGCAGGGCTAATATCAAGCCAAGTAGGCGCAGATTCCACCACGCCATCTTTAGATAAGCTGACACTGTTGATGTGATGTTTGGCATTTTCTTTAGGCAAGACTTGCTGAACCTGCAACTCGCCAAATGTTTCACCCAAATGGGCAACGGTATAACGGCGAGTGTTGGCATCATTTTTTAGGTAACACTCTTGGCAGTTTATTTTTTTGCAAATGTCTTGTGTGCCACCACGATGAAAGGAGATGTTGTCTTTTTCAGCATGGATATCATATTGCAGGCACAACACCAAATGATAATTGGGCATTAAACTGGCATATTGTTCAATGAGTTTGTTAAGCATCTCAAGTTTGACTGGGCGTGTGGACATTTGTTGCCCAAATTCATACAAAATTGATAAGGCAGCATTGGCTCGAGTTAAATCTTTGGTTTTACTGATGACTTCATTGTTCAGATGTCTTTGGTTGGTTTCTATGGTGTCTGCCATGGCGTTAAAGCTGTCAGCTAAGTCTTCAAATTCTTTATAGCCTTTAATATGCACACGAATTTTTTGGTCATCACGAAAGACACGATTGGCATCTATCAGGTTTTTAATGGGATTTAAGATGTTTTTTTGTAATTGCAACATGCCTGTAAACATGACAATCATGGTAATGATTAAAGAAAAAGCATGTATGCTTTGTAAATGACCAAGTCGCTTTTCATTTAAAGATTGTAGTTTAACCACATAATCATCTACCATGACCACATAATGAATTGAAGACAGATAAAAATCATCTTTACGCTGAGCAAATATCATGGGTTTAAGCACTTGATGCCAATGTTTTTGAATGTCATCAAACATCTGTTGTGATTCATCTTGGTCAGATGATTTGTTGGATTGATAAACCGCCAATTCTGTTAGGCGATGATCCATGTCTTCAATTAAAAGCTGTTGAAATGCCTTGCTGTCATCTAAGCTAATGCCATCTGGATAGGTAGAAGTCAATGTGTGTTGAGCATATTGTTGATTCAGCCAACTTTTTTCATCAGCTGAAAATTGAGCATGAGAAAATTCCCGTAACCATTCATTATTAAAGCGATATATCGCCATTCTTATTGAGCCTGCGGTGTTAATTGCCCTAGCATCACCTTCTGACTCCCAAGATAACAGACCGCTTGTAACAGTGGTGGTGATTGCCAACAATGCAATGACCGTTACCGCCAACCATGCTCGCATCGGTAAAGAAAGCTGAAATTTATACACGCACCCATCCATTCATCATTCAAACACAAAATTGTCTATTCTTCTTAACGTCTTACAGATGCTTTAACGACATAAGAATCATGATTATATCGTAATTTGGCAGTTATCCGTTAATTCGCATTTATCCATTCACTCACTGGCGACACGCCCTAACATGCCCATCAACAGTAACAGTTTGATT
>ERZ1023302.170-NODE-170-length-10295-cov-5.398633_pt1 | contig 10295 bp, 7 predicted proteins | sample MGYA00380473_ERZ1023302 | MGnify/ENA primary metagenome ERZ1023302 (study PRJEB33173, sample SAMEA4830380) | metagenome | study: EMG produced TPA metagenomics assembly of the PRJEB25223 data set... | reverse complement strand
TTGTCTAACATGCGGTCAGCCTCATCGAGTATCAACATGTTAAGAGCAGATAAATCGATGCGACCAGCGTTCATATGGTCAATAAACCGTCCTGGGGTGGCGATGATGATTTGTACGCCTTTTTTTAAGGCTCGGATTTGTCCATGATAAGGAGCACCACCAACCAATGGCACGCTAAACACATCTTTCATCTGTGAGCTGTAACGGCGTACGCTGTCACTCACTTGGTTGGCAAGTTCACGAGTGGGGGTTAAGATGACGGTATGTACCTGAGATTTTTTGGGTTGGTTACGGATAATGGTGTCCAAAACAGGCAACACAAATGCTGCTGTTTTACCACTGCCTGTTTGGGCAGACAACAGCAAATCCTTGCCTGCCAAGGCAGGGGGAATGGCTTGGGCTTGAATGGGTGTGGGCGCATCATACCCACTGTGATTCAATGCTTTGAGTAGTTGCTTTGACAATGCCAAATCAGCAAAGCTTATGCAGTCTGTTGGGTTGGCATTGGCATGGATTGTGGGGTTGCTATTTATGGTTTGGGTGTTGTGCATGATATGTCCATGATGGGGTTTGCCAGCTGATATTGGCAAAAAATAATGGCACAACAGCGATAAGCGTCAATTCACAAAAAGCTTGTTTGATTTAAAAAAGCTTAAATAAAAAACTTAAACTAAGGACAAGCAAGCATAAATCAAGACAAAAACAACGGACATTCCTTGGATAATTTGTCGTTGTTTTAAGACGTATTTTGAGTGTTGTTACCAAAGAATGGTTGGCAAACTGCCAACAGCAAAATCATCGGCAACAATTATTAAGGCTTGTGCAGGCGTGTGAGCCTGACAAATCAAGCCAACAGGTCGTCTCCAGACCCAATCGGTGGCGATGTTATCAATCAGCAAAAACAGATTATAACACAGACATCACCGCTTTAAGGCAAATTTCTTTTGTTTTTTTGCCGTCATCTCATTGATGGCGTATTCAATCTCGCTGTCATCTAAATCAGAGATTTGATGCAACATTTGCATGGTGTCCGCCTTTAGCACATAACGGGCATAGTGGGCGATGTTCTTGATGCGTTGGTCAAATTGCAAACACTGGCTGTCGGCATCAGTGTGTAGATAGTTTAGGCGGATAAGGGCATTGATAAAACTGGTGAATAAGGAACGGTCAAAGGCATCAGGAATGTCATCGGCATGTAACACTGATAGGCGTTGCCCCAGTAGCTGGCTTAAATCAACCACCTGCTCAGCACTGAGCTTACCTGAGCCTTGCTGTGCCAGTAATGCCAAGGTCATAAAATAGCGTTCAAGGCTTTGCTCCACAGGTGAGCCAAGCAGTTTCAGCTGTTGGTATGGCTCACTGTGCTGTTCAGGGGCTGCCAAGATGTCTGTTCCCAAATCCACCATCAAGCCCAGCTCAATTAGGTTATCCAGCTGGCAATCAATGGTTTTGTTAAGATTGCGAGAAGAATATTTTAAAAACAGTTCACTTTGTAAAAATGGATACAACAAACTGGTAATGTCATGTACCAGCGTTCTGCTTAAGCGTCCATTGCCTGCCATCAATGCTGCTAAAAATGATGGCAAAATGAACACATGCAAAATGTTGTTCCGAAAGTAGCTTAATAAAGCCGCTTGATTGTTCGCCACTTGTATCATATCGCCTAAGATGTGCGGTGTTCGCTCAATCAGCTTAAGTTTGATGCCATAATCAATGATGGCTTTTGGGGTCATTTGGGTAATGGTGGTGTCGGCATCATAAGGCATTTCCCTTGCAAGGCGTTGATACAATGCAAGCTGTTTTTGACAACTGTCTTCGTCCAGTGCTGATTTTGGGGTGGATAACAGCACCAGCCCAAGCAGTGATACTGGCGTAACCACGGCGGCTTTGTTGATGTTTTGTAAGATTTTTACCCCAATATTTTCAACCATTTGAGTGATGGTGTTTGTTAACACAATGATGTCAGCATCATCAGTGTCTTTGTTGGTTTGAGCGTGGTTTGCTTGAACATTAAATTTATCCATAAAGTCTTGCAAATACAGTGGGCTACCAAAGCTCAGATGTACCGTACCAAAGATGCGTTCTATCTTACGGCTGACCTTTAACAGCCCAAGTAGGGACTCGCTTTCTTTGGGCTTGCCTTTGAGTTCTCCCACATAAGTTGCCCCTTCCATGATGCGTTCATAGCCAATATAGGTGGGGATAAACACAATCGGCTTGCTTGCTTGACGCAAGTGACTTTGCACTGTCATGGATATCATGCCAAGCTTGGGTGGCAGTAATCGACCTGTGCGTGAGCGACCCCCTTCAATAAAGTATTCAATGGGCTGATTGCGGCAGATGATGCTGTGCATGTATTCTTTAAACACAGTGGCATAAAGCTCATTGCCTTTAAAGCTACGACGCATAAAAAACGCCCCAGCACTTCTGAGTATTTTACCTAAAATAGGAATGTTTAGGTTATTGCCTGCCGCCACATAAGGAATGGATAAGCCATGTTTATAGATGATAAAGGACAAGAGCAGATAGTCAATGTGGCTGCGATGGCATGGTACATAGATGATTTCATGGTCATCTGCCAATTCACGAATCCGTTCAAAATGCTGTACCTGCACACCATCATATAGTTGCGTCCATAGCCAATTTAAAAAATGCTCAAAAAAACGGATAACAGGATAAGAATAGTCGGTGGCAATCTCATTAAGATAACTGCGAGCCTTTTGGCGGACGCTGGCGATGGGTTTGTCTGTTTTTTGGCTTTCTTGTTCAATGGCGTGGCGAATGGCAGGCGAGTATAACAGCTTGTCAATGACATTGCGTTTGTCTGATAAGTCAGGGCCTAAGATGCTGGCACGGCGTTTATCCAAAAAGACAGTCAGCTGATGATGAATGCTAAGGGTTAATGACTGTTGGGCTTGTTGCGTGGTTAATAGAGCTGTGCTGGCAGATGGCTTATGTGGTTGGGTTGCGTTGTCGGTATTGCCGTGTGTGCCACTTTGGGCAATCAAGTCCTTAAGGTACATGGGCTTGTGAAACTGCACATAAGTGTCTCGCCCCATGATGCCAATGTTAAACAGCTGTTTGCTGATGCTAGGCTCTTGCCAGTTATCAGCCACCAACAGCTTAAACAATGAGTCTTCTTTTTCAGGTGCTCTTCCCCAAATGATGGTAACAGGCACCAAACGAATGGTCAGCTCTGGGTGAGCCAAACTTGCCGCCACCAATCTTGCCAGTCTTGGTGATAATTTGCCTGATGCCAAGTTAACCTTGCTGGTATTATTGCCATGATTAGCATTGGGGTGATGTAAAAACAAAATTCCTGCATGTTCATCAATGCCAAAACGGGCATCTTGCACCCCCACCAATGCGGGTGGCAAATGATATTCTTGGGTTTGTAAATCAATCAACACGCTGTTTGAGCGAGAATAGTCCTTTAGCACATAAAAGGTTAGGGTATCTTTATTGGGGCTTAAATCAGGCAATTCACCAACCAGTTGCGGTTTGACCGCCACCGCCAATGCCTGCCCAGATGCCTTTCGGTATAGGTTTTTAAATAAAGATGGCATAAAGACAGATGAACGGTCATCTGATTCTGATTGGCTTGATGATGGGGAAAGGTGTCTGTTACGTCGGCGATTCAGCATGGGTTACCTAAAAATGTGTTCACAACATGATATGATGCTATGATGCCATAATTGCAATAAAAATCCCAACAAAAAAGGCAGACGCAGACCCATCACGGTAAAAGGTCACGGCAAAACGTTGGTTTTCGATTAGCCACATTCACAGACCTAATTTACAGACCTAGTCAAAAATGGCATATTTGGTTAATATGACATTAGACCATGTGAATAAGCCCATTTCAATAAGCCCATGTATCAACAAACGTAGCGATATTTCTATGAACAGCACTCACTCCCACGCCAATAAAATGTCCAGACAAACCAAACTGGTCAAACAGCTGATAGACACACTGACGCTGATGGAAATTGAGCGGACAGCGGACAACACAACAGCAGACGTTGATGCTCCTGTGCATCTGTTGCCAGAGCATGATGCTCATCATCACCGCTTATTCATCGGACAAAGCCGTGATTTTGTCGGCCCACGGATTTTTGGTGGGCAAGTTTTGGGGCAAGCCTTGATGGCAGCGGCGTTAAGTTTACATCAGCCTTTACATCGGCTCACCACTCAAACCCAAACAGCACCATCTGATGATAAGTTGCGTCCTTGCCATTCTTTGCATGGGTATTTTTTAAGGGGTGGCGATGTTCGTTTGCCTGTGTATTACCATGTGCAGACTCTAAGAGATGGACGCAGTCTGTCTGCCAGACGAGTTACTGCCATTCAGATTAAACACAACAAAGACAATCAGCCCATCGAACAGATTATCTTTTCGATGATAGCGTCATTTGCCCCAATGGAAGGCGGATTGGAATTTCAACCGCCCATGCCCGCATACCCACCACCAGAAGACTTGTTGAGTGAGCAAGAACTCAAAGACCAAGTGATTGGTAAAATCCCCGATGCCTTACAAGAGCGGTTTATGCGAGAGCGTCATATTCATATTAAGCCTGTTACGCCACGAGACCCCATTGACCCACAACCCATGCCACCCAAGCAAGCCAACTGGCTGTGCGTGCCACAACTGGGGGCATTAGACCAGTTGGGCATTGCCCCCATTTATGTTCAGCAGGCATTGTTGGCATTTTCGTCAGATTTTTATTTGGTAGGAACAGGGCTGATGGCTCACGGCATCAGCTTTATGACCAAAGGCTTGCAAGTTGCCAGCATTGACCATAGCATGCACTTTCATCGCCCATTTGACATGAATGATTGGTTGCTTTATGACATGTGGAGCGACAACACCGCCAATGCCAAAGGGCTAAATCATGGGCAGTTTTGGCAACATGGTCAGCTGATTGCCACCACCCAACAAGAAGGGTTGATGCGGTTAAGACAAAGCGACAGCACACCTGCTCATCTATAGCAGGCATGATTGTCTTAATACCGAAGCATTCAGTCTGAGATGGCCGATTTTGCAAAAAACACCGCTGACAAACCGCTTGCCATAAACCAAGCCAATGCCATCGATACCAAAGTATGGCTAAAAAAATGATCGCCTACCATCATTTTATAAAGCCCCATTGTCCAGCCGATGGCACTGACCAAAATCACATAACGCCAGCGTTTGTGTTGTAACGCAGGCACAAACGCCAAACCATATAAACCAAAGCCAGAGCTGGCATGAGCCGCAGGGAAGCATTTGGCACGCTGTTGGCTTAGTATGTCTTGCCATAAAGACAAATAAGGCTTATCACCAGCAAAAATGAGCAGTTCATGGGGGCAAGGCACATGCGTCAGCGATTTTAATGTTGCCACCAACAGCGGTGTTAATGCCAAAACAGCAAACACATATAAAATATCAGATTGCCCAAAGTTAGCCAAAGGAGCATAAATGGGGGCATCTCTCCGCCCAAACAGCGATTTTGCTGAGTTATCTGTTTTATCAGCAATGAATTTTGTATCAGCAATGAATTGACGCCATGCCAAAGTAGCAAGCAGATACACCCCAAACACAATCAACAACCATTTGGGTAATTTATAAAACAGCATGGAAAAGACAAATTGGTCTTTGCTTAATAACCAGCGGCCTTGCTCCACATAAAACCATGAACTGATGGTAACATCGACCGAACCATGCTCAATAAACACAGCAGTCATCATGATGACTGCCAATGCAAGCAGGGATTGGCTGATGGGAGACACAGGGCGTAAACTTGACATTTGATGATTCTACCTATTATTGGTTGGAAAGCTCCATTGGAAAGCTTATCAATCCAAAGGATTAACAAACGCTATTTTATCTGCCGTGGCTTGCGTGCTGACATCAAATAAGTTGAGCAGTGTCGGGGTGATGGCATCGTGGCTAAAGCCAGCCGTTGGCGAATTTGCCACAGCAAATGGACTGTCTGCTCCCAACCAAAGTAACGCAGGAATGCTCAATTGTTCTTTTGGGGCAAACGCCTTAGGCATGCCATGTAAATAAACGCCTTTTTCTCCTAAGCTTTCACCATGGTCGCTTAAATATAACATGGCGGTGTCAGCGTGTGTTTGTGCTGCCAACCAATCGATGGTTTGTTTTAAAAAGTCATCAGTCGCCAATAACGCATTGTCATAAGCATTAATGACCGTTTGTCGCTCACATTCTGCCAACTCATTGCTGGTACAAACAGGCAAAAACTGAGCAAATTCATCATCATAGCGTTTATAATAAGCAGGGCCATGGTTGCCCATTTGATGCAACACTATTAATATGTCTTGATTGGCATGAGCCTTGACATGGTCATCTAAATCCACCAACATGCCCACATCACGGCATTCATCATAAGGGTTGGTGTGGCAAATGGTGTTATTGCCACCTTGAAGAGGGCTGTTTTTGTAGTCTTGATACTGTTTGGCAGGCAGGCGATTCATCACGCCTTTTGAATCAGAGTTATTATCTCGCCACAATATCGCCACACCCAAGCGGTCTAAGGTGTCAATGACATTTTCATGGTAATCGGCGGTATCAACATCGTATTTTTCTGCTCCCAAATAACTGAACATACATGGGACAGAATATGCCGTTGATGTGCCACAAGAAGTGGCATTACCAAAATTATGCACTTGCCCTAAGCCAATGAGTTTGTCCATATGGGGAAAAGTGGCTCGCTGATAACCATTAAAAGACGCATGGTCAGCACGGGCTGTCTCACCCACCACCATCACCACCAATCTGGGCTTGCGAGTGGAAGCGGTGGTTTTTTGTATGGCATCATTGGCGTGCATGATGGTTTCGGTGGGTTTGGTGGCGTTTTTATAACTCATGCTGGCAAGCTTGCCCGCTGAATACATCACCGTCACAGGATTGGTAAAAAATCGCAACGGTTTATGTTCCCTAAAAAAACTGGCGTATTGACTGCTCAATGCCAAAATGGGCAACCCAACCAATGCCAAAGCCACAAGATAGGTAACCAGCCGCTTCATTAAACTGACTTTGAGTGTGCCAAATGACAATGGCTGCCCAATAATCCAACAGATGGGCAAACCAGCCAACAACACAACACGGATTAAAAGCTTCATGCTTAATAAATCTTTGGTTTCTGCCGTGTCAGTTTGCAAGGCATTTTGTAGCATGGTGGTGTCGTAGACAGTGCCATAGGTGTCGGTGAAATGACCAGCAAAAGCAGCGATTAAAATAAAACAAATTGCCACCGTCTTTAAGGTATGCCGATAGCCAAGCAACACCAATAAGAGCAACAAAACGCCTGTTAAGACCACCGCCAATGAAGCGATAAAAAGCGCGTGATTTGCCAATGGGTATACTGACATGACTTGTTGAAAAAATGTCACATTGGCAGTTGTGGTCAAAAATATCGCCACAATAGCCATAAACAGATAAGCATCTAACCCTTTTAAATCTTTGGTGCGGTGATGGCGGTTAGACCAAAAGCCCTTAGACCAAAAGCTGTTGGACTTTAAAAATTTGGTAAAAATGGTGTTGTGGGTTTGGTTGTGTTTAAAGGACATGGTGCGGTGTCTTATATCAGATGTCTAAAATGAAATGCTTCAAATAACATATTTGAGATGACATATTTGAGATAAAATATCTTTAAATGACATGGTTTAGTCACATCATCAGTGGTGATATTATACTGAATATTATATGGTAAGTTGTTGTAAAGCCTTAAGTTTCTCAAGCATAGGATTGCCTCATGTCTGCACAAAAACCCACACAGCCTTCCAACCCACGTTCTTCTAACCCACGGAGCAACAGCTACGCCCAAGAACATAAGGGTAAGACAGGCATTTCACGCATCATCAAGGCGGTGGGTTACTCAATAGATGGGTTTGTGGCGGCGTATAAAAATGAACCCGCTTTTCGGCAGGTGCTGTTGATAAATGTGGTGTTACTTGGGCTATTGATACCATGTCCTTTTACCATGACAGTCAAGATGATACTGGTATTTGCGTCGGTATTTTCTTTGGTGGTTGAGTTGTTTAACACAGGCATCGAAGCTGCCATTGACCATACGTCCACAGAACGCCACCCTCTTGCCAAAATTGCCAAAGATGTCGGCTCAGCGGCTCAGTTTTTGGCATTGGGGCTGTTGTTGGTGTTATGGGCAATGGCGGTGGTAACCGTGAGCTGATGCGTTTTGGTTTTTAGCGTTGGGTCATTTGCTTGCCCACCACCAAGTTATCCACACTAGGATTTACTCTATCCCAAGATTTGCCCCATCGATTGGTTAGGTTTTAAAACTGACTTTATTGTTTATTAAAGCATCAGTATTAGGGTATTTTTTTAAGCTCAAGAGTGTGAATAAACCGCCCTTCTACTTGCAAAACGGTTAATTGCCAACCGTCAATATCCACACTTTCTCCAGATAAATCACCAACACTGCCCAGCTTTTGCATCACCAAACCGCCCATGGTGTCCACTTCACTGTCATCAAATGCCGCGCCCAACGCTTCATTACAACTTTCAATCAATGTGGATGCTTGTACTATCCAAACATTTGGCATACTGGCATGGGGTACGATGTTGTTAATGTCACTGTCTTCGTCTAAATCATCATGCTCATCAACGATATCACCGACAATTTCTTCAAGCAAATCTTCCATGGTAACCACGCCAGCAAAGTTACCAAAGTCGTCCACCACCACTGCCATATGCACTTGAGTTTTTTGTAGTAAGCGTAGTAAGGTATCAGAGCGGGCATTTTCGTTAATGTACAAAGGCTGTCTGACCAAATCTCTGATGCGAAAAGTGCGTGATTGAGCGTTGGCAGTACTGGCAGTGTTGTCATCATTGCCTTTATTGGCTTTGTCAGTCTTATCAGCTTTGTCGGCTTTAATGGTCGCCATCAACAGTGGCAATAAATCTTTGGCAAGCAAAATGCCAATGACCGCATCACCATCTTGACTGTCAAAAACAGGATAACGTGAATGAGCAGATTCTAAAAACACCGCCATGATGTCTTCAAGACCATCTAATTCATGTAAACCAACCACGTTAGGCCGTGGGGTCATGATTTCACGAATTTGTGTGGCGGGCAAATCCAACACGCCCTCAAGCATGTCAACCGTATCAGGTTGCAAAAATTGGCGAGAATCATGAACAATATCAATGAGTTCATCACGAGTTTCAGGAGCGGCGGACAACCAGCGTTTTAGACCTCGTGACCAGCCAGAAGAAGCACTAAAATGGGAACTGTCGTCAGACATGGGGGGTGTGTTAACCTCGCATCATTACCAAAAGTTGTCTCACTTTATCCGATGCTACCCATACAATCAATAGGCTTTTTTTGATTTTTTAAGCAATGACCATTAATGACCATTTGAGTTGAGCAATGACCAATTTGCATCCCATCAGCTCACTTGCACCCAATGCACCATCCGCTCTTCAATCTGTTCTTGCGATACGCTTGGTTCTGGCACACAACGACCAGCCGCTCCAATATTTGCCTGCTTCATCAAAATGGCAGATTTCACCTTGTCTTGAGTGATTAGTGGGTGCCAATTTGGTAATGACTGACCACGATACAGACGCTTATAAGCACAGCTGTCTGGTAACCACAACATCTTTGGCAAATCGGTTACCGTCAGTTGAATGCAATCAGGTACTTTGGCCTGACGGTTGGCATAATCTCGACAATGACCTGTTTGGCAATCAAGCAACTGACACGCCACATCTGTGTATTCAACCAAGTGGGCAGGTGTGTCATCGTCCAAAAACTTCACCAAACAGCACACACCACAGCCATCACATAAAGCTTCCCATTCGGCATCAGTCAACTCGTTAAGGGGAAAGTGTTGCCAAAAATTAGGGCGTAAGATTGACTGAGACTGATTGGTAAGTTGAGCCGTCGCTTGAGCCGTGGTTTTAACAATGGTGTCTGATTGTAATTTAAGTTGTGCTGTGGGCAGTGATGTGGGTTGCAATGTGGTAAATGTGGTATCAGCTTGCTTCATGTTTGTTATTTGTTTATTTGTCAATGTCTATTTATCAATGTTTATTTGTCAGACTTTTACCAGAAATTTATCAATAATCTGTCAGCCTAGTCTATCGACCATCTAAGAAAATGACGAAGTTTAACACGTTTGTTCTGTTGTGCGGTGGCAAATTTTGTTATGGTATGCTTATAAAGCAAAGGTTGGCTTTAACTGTTGTCATTTTTTTTAGCAACACCTTTGTTAACAACGTTTTTTTTTCACAACATTTTAACTCATCGTGCGTAATTCTCCACCCA
>ERZ1023302.168-NODE-168-length-10366-cov-4.170304_pt1 | contig 10366 bp, 10 predicted proteins | sample MGYA00380473_ERZ1023302 | MGnify/ENA primary metagenome ERZ1023302 (study PRJEB33173, sample SAMEA4830380) | metagenome | study: EMG produced TPA metagenomics assembly of the PRJEB25223 data set... | reverse complement strand
CAACGAACGCCGTGCAGGCAGTCGCTATGCCAGCTATGCCCAATGTGAACAAGAGCAAAAAGCCATTCAAGCCATCTATGCCAGTTATGGTATCCCAAGCCTTGATGTGTCTGAAATGTCCGTAGGAGAGATGGCCACTCGCATTCTCAAAATCACAGGACTGAAGCAACGCATCGGTTAATTGTAGTTGGTTAATTGTATTTGGTTAATTGAATTGATAAACCATTGAAAAATAGTGGAATAAAAATAGTGGAATAATATGAAAAATTTACTGCACTTATCGACGTTACCAGCCATTGGCTTTTGTATGTCCATCACTTTGGCATTATCTGCGTGTCAAAGCAATCCTTTTACTCACCCGCCCACTCCTGAGTCCAGATATGTGCCTGATTTGGTACTAGGCACAGCACAGACATTCAGCATCGCCCCTACTCGTCAAGCGTGCCAATCCATCTTGCCCATGCAGTGTTTGCTTGCAATCGATGCCAGGTGTGAGCTATCGCATCAATGTACGCCCACTTATTGACCAAAATAATGGGCAAGCCGTTGGTAAATGGCAGTTGGTAGAAATCCTTGCTCAACACTAATATTTAGGTAATTTTATGGCTAAAAAAAATAAAGACACACAAATGACCCCAACGTTGAGCAACGAAGCAATCAATGCTGAAGCCATCAGCACCAACAAAAATGACAACACAGACAAACAATCAAACAAACAATCAAACAAACAATCATCAGCTCAAACAGGCGATAAAGTGAACGACAAAGCCCAACACCCAGATTTAATCAGCCCTTTAGACAGTCATCGCATTCACATCGAATCAGGTTTTACTCGTGATTCACAACGTCTCAAAAACGGCAAACACCCATTTGACTATGATGCGGTGGTTTTAGGGGCTGGACCTGCTGGAGAAGCCGCTGCCATGAAACTTGCCAAATCTGGCAAAAAAGTTGCTGTCATTGACCCCCGTGAGCAAGTGGGTGGCAACTGCACCCATGTTGGCACAATCCCCAGTAAGGCATTGCGTCAAAGTGTGTTTAACATCATTAATTTTCGCCGTGACCCTTTGTTTAATCAAGGCATGGAATATCAACAAGTTCCGCTCAATCGTGTGCTTGCCAACGCTCGTCAAGTCATTCGCCGTCAGGTCAATACCCATGCCAGATTTTATGAACGCAATCAAATTGACGTCATTCAAGGTTGGGCAAGCTTTATGGATAAGCATACCTTAAAAATTGAACTTAATGACAATATGGGTGAGGATACCCTCACTTTTCATCAAGCCATTATTACCGTTGGCTCAAGACCTTATCGCCCAAATATTTTAGACTTTGACCATCCTAGGGTATTTGACTCTGACAAAATTTTGCAAATGGATTATGTCGTCAAAAAAATCATCATCTATGGTGCAGGAGTCATTGGTTGTGAATATGCGTCCATATTCACAGGCTTGGGTTATAAAGTGGATTTGATTAACAATAAAGATCAACTGCTGAGCTATTTAGACAGTGAAATCAGTGATGCGTTATCGCACGACTTCCGTCAATTTGGCGTTCTTATTAGACATAATGAAGAAATCGATCACCTAGAAACCCATGATGACTGTGTGATTTTGCACCTAAAAAGTGGCAAAAAAATCAAGTCTGATGCCATTCTTTGGTCAAATGGTCGTTCAGGCAATACAGACGGATTAAATCTAGATGCCATTGGTCTAAAAGCAAATAGCCGTGGACAATTAACCGTTGATGAACATTATCGCACTGATATTGAGAACATCTATGCAGCAGGTGATGTCATTGGCTGGCCATCATTGGCGTCTGCGGCTTATGACCAAGGTCGCTGTGCCGCCGCCTTTATGGTTGGTGATAAAGATGCTGAGCCTGTTTCATCTGTACCAACGGGAATCTACACCATTCCAGAAATATCCAGTATTGGCAAAACCGAACAAGAACTGACTGATGAAAAAGTGCCTTATGAAGTGGGGCAAGCATTCTTTAAAGACTTAGCCAGAGCTCAGATTATCGGTGAACGCACAGGGGTGTTAAAAATCCTTTTCCATCGTGAGACGTTACAGATTTTGGGCATTCATTGCTATGGTAACCATGCTTCTGAAATCATTCATATTGGGCAGGCGGTGATGAAATGTAACAACACCTTGGAATATTTTGTCAACACCACCTTTAACTACCCCACCATGGCAGAAGCCTATCGAGTGGCGGCACTTAATGGGTTAAATCGAGTGTTTTAAGCCAATAAGCAACCAGCCACAAGATGACACACAAACTGACACACAAATTAAGCGTTTAAATCACTTCGGTGATTTAAACGCTTTTTTATATCAAATCGACAATCATTTAAATTCAGCAAAATATGCCCTAACCACTGCCGTGCATGCAGGAGCAACCAGCGTTGAGTGATAGCCAGATTGTAATAAAACTGTGCTTTGTTTCGCCAGTTTGCCGTAACTGTCAGCAAACTTAGCTTGTATATCTTGTTGAGCAGTTTTTAAGGTGGTTTGATGTTCATTGCCATTACCAATAAAACTCAGCGTTGGCTGTTGTCGTCTATTGGCATTGGTGGCATCGACATCTAAAATACTGATGTCTAACTTAACATCATTTGCTTTACCATTAGCAATGGACGTTAAGACTTTGTTCATGCTACCTGTGTTGGTATCAAAAAATACCATGGGGTCTTGATTGCCACCACAAAACAATGTGGGCATCGTTGGAATAAAGTTACGTAAGTCATTGGCTTTTAAAGCTTGACGCATGGGTGATTTTGGATCAGCCGCTGGCATGGGCATGTTATCCCCATTTGCCAAACCTAACATAATGCCATCTGGATTTTTTATGGCATCAGCAACGTATTTGGCCCGAAAATCGGTATTGACCAGATAATCATCGGCACTAAAGCCATAAGCAAATCTAGCATCTTTTGGCGACAAACCTTGCAACACAGGATACCCGACAGGATTTTGTTCAAATAAAGCGGTCATTGGCAATGCCCCAGATAAAAACAGCTCGTTAAAGCCTTTTTTCCCCGGTATCAACGTCTCGATACTGTTGGCATATTTGCCAGTGATAAGTTCACTTGGCTGGTTATATAAATTGCCATATTGTTTTTGGTAGCTGATGGCAATCATAGGAGCGAATACCGTCGCACCAATATTAACCGCACCCATAAATATCTGGTCACCAAAGGCTGCCATGGCATAAGGACCTGACATGGGAGCAAGGGCAGTGACTGGCTCACCTTTTAGCTGCAAATATTGGGCAGTGGCTAAAGCGGTATGACCACCTTGCGAATAACCTGAGATAAACAACTTACCTGAATCTTTGATTGCTTGACTGGTGGTTTTCAGTTTGATTGCTGCTCTGGCAGAAGCAAGGGCAGTGGCCATTTCATGCGATTGTTGTTTGGCATTCAGATAAGGGGTGTAAGTCAGGGGTGATGTGTCGTAGCCAGCATAATTCGGAGCAACAACGACATAGCCTTGAGCAGCAAAATTGGCAGCGATGTTTGTTGCTCTGACTCCAGCTTCATTATCAACATGACCAACTTGGGTAAAATCATACGCTTTGGTTACTGCTGTACCGTGAGCATAAAGCAAAATAGGACGCTCGCCACCACAGTCTGCAACATTATTCCCAGCAGGCAACATCACCACAGCGGTGGCGGTGGTTGGCTCACCCCCTGCCCCAACGGTACGATAGGTGATTTTATCAAATTAAGTAGCCATTAATGTATCTGCCATCAATGATACAAGTTAAGATGATTTTATAAAGTTAAGATGGTTTATTTCCTAAAGTTTTGTCAGTTCATCATTGCGTTATGGCAAATAAGACCGTATAATCAAAACATGTATCTAATATACATGTTTTACTTTTTGACAACCCATGTTTGACAATCCAAAGGATATTTTTATGAGCCAACAAGACAATCAAAACAATCAAGCCACTGAGCAAGATAACCAAACTGCCATTCAAAATGAGCAAAACACTGACAAACAACCACCAAAGGTTGAAGAAGCCAATAGTTGTTGCGGTGGCTGTGGCGGTGGTGGTCATTAATTAGGGTATATCCCTAATTTGGCACAACAGGGTTTCATGAACTAAATTTTCATGGACTAAACATGATGGTCAAGGTCATGCCTTGACCATTTTTTATGCGATAAGCTTTATGTGTTGGGTTTGATATGTTGAGTTTTATGTCATGAACTTTTATATGATGGTGATTTAGCCATTTACCCAACTAATTGCTACAATATGGCAATTTTTTAAGACAACAGTTTTTATCCTTATATTGAGAGTTAATATCATGGGCTTTAATTGTGGCATTGTTGGACTGCCAAATGTTGGCAAATCCACCCTTTTTAACGCATTAACCAAGGCAGGTATTGCCGCTGAAAACTTCCCTTTTTGCACCAAAGACCCTAATACAGGCATTGTGCCTGTCCCTGACCCACGCCTTGATAAGTTAGCAGTCATCGTCAACCCTGAACGAGTACTGCCAACCACAATGGAGTTTGTTGACATTGCAGGTTTGGTGGCTGGAGCATCAAAAGGCGAAGGCATGGGCAATCAGTTTTTAGCAAACATTCGTGAGACTGATGCCATAGCCCATGTGGTGCGATGCTTTGATAATGACAATGTGGTGCATGTGGATGGGCGAGTCAGTCCCATTGATGACATCGAAACCATTAATACCGAGCTGTCATTGGCAGACCTAGAGGCGGTGAGCCGTGCGATGACCAACTTAGGCAAAAAAGCCAAAGGTGGTGATAAAGATGCCAAAGCAATGTTGGCTGTGTTTGAGAAGATTGAGCCGTTTGTGAGTGAAGGCAAGCCTGCACGCATGGCAAACTTAGATGATGATGAAAAAAAGCTCATCAAAAGCTATGGGCTTATCACCCTAAAGCCTGTGATGTACATTGCCAACGTCAATGAAGATGGCTTTGATAACAACCCATATTTAGATGCGGTCAATGATTATGCTAAAAACGAAGATGCCATTGTCATTCCTTTATGCAACCAAATAGAAGCCGAAATCGCTCAATTAGACGATGAAGATAAGGTAGATTTTTTGGAGGGTTTGGGGTTAACAGAGCCTGGGCTAAACCGAGTCATTCGTGGCGGTTATCAGCTCTTGAACATGCAGACGTATTTTACCGCTGGAGTCAAAGAAGTGAGAGCATGGACAGTCAAAGTGGGGGCAACTGCTCCTGAAGCGGCTGGGGTAATTCATACTGATTTTGAAAAAGGCTTTATCCGTGCTGAAGTCATCAGTTATGACGATTTTATCGAATACGGTGGTGAAAAAGGGGCAGCCGCCGCAGGCAAATCTCGCTTAGAAGGCAAAACCTATGTCGTGCAAGATGGCGATGTGATGCACTTTCGTTTTAATGTGTGATGATATTAATGTGTGATGATGACAACCCATGGTTAATCTATCCGTACACAGCTCTGATTTGATCAGTCAAGAAGTACTGACACGCCATTACGCCATAGAGCGGATTACCCATGTTGTACAAACAGCATGGGGGCATGTTTTGTCTTCTGTATTGCCTTGTGTGCCATCTGATGCACCATTGACCCCATTGCCAACCGATACCAAGCATTTATCGGCTTTAAAATTGCCTTATTATCCAACAATTAAGTGGGATAAATTTGTCCGTGATGATGAAAAACTTGGTCATCAAAAACATGGCGATAAACAAATCGCCATTGATTTATACATTACCGATTTTAATGAAGCAAGAGAACTTAACCAAAAAAGTCGGGGTAAAGATTATCCAACCAACATTTTGTCCTACCCCAGCGACTTACCCCAAGCCGTGCAAGAACTGATGGAAGAATTGCCACTGGGTGAATTGGTTGTTTGTCATGATGTCATTGACCGCCAAGCTCAAGAACAAGGCAAAACAGTAGATGACCATTTGACCCATTTGTTGGTACACGGTTTATTACACTTGTTGGGCTTTGACCATGAGCTTGGACAGTATGAACAAGAGCAAATGGAGAGCTTGGAAATTGAGATTTTGGCACGCCTAAATGTTGCCAACCCTTATGAGAGTGATTAAAGGGGAGTGGTTGAAGTTAATCTGTAAGATACATTAACAATTTTTTGCAAATCATCACTGGCAGTCTTACCCCATTTTGCGATATTGTTTTGATGATGCAAGACATACGCTGTCCAATGTTTTGTTTTTATTTTTACAGTTTTTATTTTTACAAACACCTATATCGGAGTGGTTATGAAATTATCGCAACAGCTATCATACAAACTGGCATTCACTGGCTTACTTGCTGTTATCATGACAGGATGTGCCAGCAGTCCTTATCACACCAATCCTTATCACACCTATGACAACACCAAAACTGGTGCATTGGTTGGTGCAACCATCGGTGCCTTGGCTCAAAGTGGTGGTAATCGTGAAGACATCGCCAAAGGGTTGGCGGTGGGTGCTGCTGCTGGGGCTGGAGCAGGCTATGCTGCTGACCGTGCGGGTTATTAAAACAGTTTTTTTTAATTAAAACAGTTTTTTATTAATTTTTACCAATTTGATGGCGGATTGCCAATAAGATACAAGATGTTAAGATACAAGATATCATGCCACAATCCGCCACAACACCACCATCAATGCCAACAGATAAAATATTGGGGCGAACCAACCAATCTGTAGGGCAATGGCAACACACATCACAAACCCTGCTAAAGCTTGCCAGTCTTTGCGACGGTCATTGAGCATATCGGCACGGATTTTTTGGCTTTCTCTTAATTGCAAATCTTGTCGACTGCCATGACTGGCAAGACGTTGTAGCCTTTTATCTAATAGCTTGGGCAAGTCATTAGCAGACAGCAATAGGGCTGGTAACTGCTCTTTGATTTGCTGTAGGTTACGTACTGGGTCTAGTTGCTCTTTAACCCAAGCTGTCAAAATCGGCTTAGCCAATGACCAGATGTCTAGCTCTGGATATAAATCCCTGCCCAAGCCTTCCACATGCACCAATGTCTTTAACAGCAGCATTAATTGTGGCGGAATGGTCATATGATGGCGGCGAGCGATGTCTAAGATTTGCATCAACACACCAGCAAAGTCAATCTCATTAATGGGCTTTTGTACCATGGGGGCAACGGTGCGTCGCATGTCTCGCATTAGAGCGTGTTTATTGGTATTGGGGGGTATCCAACCTGCCCGATAAATGATGTCCACCAAACCAACAAAATTGCTGTTCATCACTGCCAAAAGCATTCTGGCAACCACCATTTGGTCATCAATAGATAACTCACCCATGATGGCACAGTCAAGCCCAATATAGCGGGGGATTGCCCCTTGAGCGATGTCTTTTTCTGACAATATTTCCACAAACACATTGCCAGGGTGCATGTCAGCATGAAAAAAGTTATCACGGAACACTTGAGTAAAAAATATGGTCAGACCCATTTTGGCTAAAACAGCTCGGTCATAACCCAATTCATCAAAGACATGCGTTTGTGAGATGGGCACACCGTTAATGCGTTCCATCACCATCACCTGCGGGGTGGCAGCATAAACTTCTGGTACGTACATCATCTCAGAGTCTAAGAAGTTATGTCGCATCTTGCTGGTGTTGGCAAATTCTAAGGTCAAATCCAGTTCATTGAGCATGACTTGCCGATAATCTTCAACGATGTCTATTAAATGCACAGCACGAGCCGCTTCAATGCGAGCCGATGCCCATTGTGCCAAGTCTCTTAGTAACTCAAAATCTTGTATGATGCGAGTCTGAATGTCAGGTCTGGTTATTTTGACCACCACTTCTCTTCCGTCTGCTAGGGCGGCGGTATGGACTTGTGCGATGGAAGCGGCCGCCAAAGGCGTGCGATCAAAACGAGCAAATAACGCATCAATGGGCGCACCCAAACCGTTTTTGCTGTCTTCAATCTGAGCGATGGCAATGTCACTGGCAAAGGGTTTAACTTGGTCTTGTAACAACACCAGCTGTTCAATGATGTCTGGGCTAACCAAATCTCGACGGGTAGAGAGCAGTTGACCCAGTTTTAAAAACAGCGTTCCCATGTCTTCTAAGGCGTATTTGACCCCAAGTGGTTGGTGCTTTTTACCCCATGCAGCAGGGTGTTTACGGATAAGTTTGGCAATGGGTTGCAGTTGTGGGGTGTCTTGAACTGGCAAATGGGTATCTAAGCGATATTTGGCAGCAATGCCCCAAATCTCAAATAAGCGTTTGCGGTGAGAAAAAAGCATGGCAAGGGCAGACCTATGATGGCGTTATGATAAACAATAAACAATAAACAATATGGCTGTTTAACAGGACTTATTTTAATTTTAACTGAATTTCATTTTTAATTGGGTTTTATCACCTGCTGGTGCTGTTGTGCTTTGATGGCATCGAGTTTGGCTTGTTCACGCTCAACATCGGCACGCAACCTTAATAGCTGTTGCTGTAAGTCATTGACTTCTTCACGCAAATCAGGATCTTCGCTATTACCTGCCACTTGGTTTGCCCAGTCAGTGGCATCATAAAAGGCTTGTTTGGCAGTGTGCGACCAGTTACCGCTTAGCTGTTTAATCAGCAAGGTCAATTGACTGGCTAACGGCACCCCAATCAATGGTTCTAGCTGAGCGGCAATATCAGGGTTAAATCCTGCTATGAGCTGACGCACCTGCATCAATATCTTGTAATCTCCAGAGATGGGCAGATTGCCTTCAGGATTTTTTAATAAATTCATCAATTCTAATGGGTTGGCAACGCTGATGATGCAGTCAGGTTGGTTCACAACTCTGGTCTTATTTGCTGTACTGCTGTCGGCTTGATACAGAGTTGTTTGGTAACCATCAATGTCATCAGTGGTTAGGTTTTGATGCTTTTTATGGACTTGATTGGCTAAATTGTCAGTATGAGCGTGGTTTTGTCTAAAGCCACTGGCATTGTTAGGGTAATTGGCATTGCTTTCAAACACATCACTTGAACTGACAGGTTCAAAACGAATGTGGTCGTTATTGAACAACACATCTAATTTTAAGCCAGGGTTGGTCATATCCAAACGCAAACTTTTGCCTGATAATGGCATCAGACCTGCTTGGGTGATTTTATCGCTACTGATGGCAAAGTTAACCAGTTTTTCTACCCCTGCCAATAATAAAGTCATCATCATGGTGCTTATCCTTATATTGGTTATTTTATTCGTTATTTATTCATCATTGCATGTTCATCATTGTGTTCATCATTGTGATTTGCTGTGACTGTTAAACGTAACGTCATGCTTTAAAACCACGATGTACCGCCACGATGCCGCCAGTTAAATTATGAAAATCACAATTCACAAAACCTGCTTGGCTCATCATTTGCTTTAAGGTCTGTTGGTCAGGGTGCATGCGAATGGACTCAGCCAAATATTGATAGCTGTCAGCATCACCTGCCACGATTTTGCCCATCAGCGGTAAGGCGGTAAACGAATATAAATCATACGCCTTAGATAATGGCTCAAAGACAGGTTTAGAAAACTCAAGCACCAACAATCGCCCACCGGGCTTGAGTACTCGATACATGCTACGCAACGCCGCATCTTTGTCAGTCACATTACGCAATCCAAAACTAATGGTTACCAAATCAAAACTGTCATCAGCAAAAGGAGATAAATCTTCAGCATTGGCAAGGACAAAATCCACATTGGCACAACCAGCGTTGATGAGTCGTTCACGTCCCACTTCCAACATGGCAGGGTTAATATCAGAGAGTATGACTTTGCCTGTGCGTCCCACTTCACGGCTAAACACCTTTGCTAAGTCGCCTGTGCCACCTGCAATGTCAAGTACTTGCTGACCTGCTCGCACCCCTGTTAGGCTAATGGCATAGCGTTTCCATAAACGATGAATGCCAAAAGACATCAAATCATTCATCACATCATACTTTTTGGCAACGGACGTAAACACGTCAGCCACACGGGCTTGCTTTTCACTTTTACGCACCGTTTGATAACCAAAGTGAGTCATGTCTTCATCATTCAAAGATGGGTTTAAAGATTGGTGCGTTGGGAATGAAAAATCATGAATCATTTGCTCATTAAGCGTGGCTCTGGACTGTTGTTGCCCTTGCGGTGTGCCTTGGGGTAGGATTTCTTGATTAAAATGTTGATTAAAATGATTGGCATCGGCAGATTGACGTTCTTGGGTGAAACTGGTTGATGTCTGCTGTGATGCTTTTGTGTGTTGTTCGGCTGGCTGCTTATCAGTTGGCTGAATCATGCTGGTATCCTATCTGGTGTCCTATGATTATGATGTCAAAAACGTGTCATTGATTATCGTCTTTTAGTAATTTGGGTAAACAAATGGGGCAGAATGTGGGTCAATTCGACCATCAT
>ERZ1023302.166-NODE-166-length-10380-cov-4.064988_pt1 | contig 10380 bp, 9 predicted proteins | sample MGYA00380473_ERZ1023302 | MGnify/ENA primary metagenome ERZ1023302 (study PRJEB33173, sample SAMEA4830380) | metagenome | study: EMG produced TPA metagenomics assembly of the PRJEB25223 data set... | reverse complement strand
TAGTGGGGGCATTTATATTGTGCCTTTATATGCTTATATGCAGGCTTATGCCCCTAAAAGCCATCGGGCTCGTGTGATTGGGGCGAATAATATTTTTAACGCCATTTTTATGGTAACGTCAGCCATTGTTGCCATCATAGCCTTATCAGAGCTGTCGTTAAGTCTGCCCCAGTTGTTTTTGATAACAGGTGTGTTAAACTTGATTTTTGGCGGGTTTTTATACCTAAAACTCCACAAACACGCTGGCAGCATGAACATTCAAACCACAGACGATGTGTTTTAAATTGATGTGATTTTAAGTGATTTAAAAGGGGGGCGTTATGACAGCCAATCATGGCACAACTTCACCAAAACCTAAGCGTCAGTTAAATGGACATGACCGACTGATACAAAAATTTGACCAGTCGCTAAGAGCCATCATTCCCCATAGCAATTTGCACACCAGAGCCTTGCCTGTCAGTGATGACATCTTACCTAAACTTACTAACCAAGAATCCCGCCATGTGGCAGGATTGATGCGTATTAATCATACTGGTGAAGTATGCGCTCAAGGGCTATATCATGGACAAGCCTTTAGTGCCAAAAATAATGCAGTCAGATCTGCCATGAACCATGCTGCCCAAGAAGAAGTTGACCACTTGGTTTGGTGTGAAACTCGCCTAGACGAACTTGGTAGCCACCCCAGTGTATTCACACCTGTTTGGTATGGGCTTTCGTTTGGCTTAGGGGCAGTGGCAGGGTTTATCTCCAATGAGTTTAGTTTGGGATTTGTGGCAGAGACAGAAGCTCAAGTCAGCGAACATTTACAAGAGCATGTGGCACAACTGCCCATTGATGACCACCGCAGTCGCCAAATTTTACAACAGATGGATAAAGAAGAATTGGAGCATCGGCACATGGCGTTAGAAAATGGGGGCAGTCAGCTGTCTTTACCTGTCCGCATCACCATGCGTTGGCTGGCAAATCGCATGAAGCAAGTGGCGTATCATTTTTAAATTCAGAGCATTTAACTTAAGAGAATGAACATGGTAATAGACACAGTTTTATAACAGCTTAACAATGGAAAACCCACTCATTTTTGTGTTTAATGGGAGGCTTGTTTTCATCTTGATAATAGGACAACTTTTTTATGCCCTTTTTAGTTTTTAACTTGACATCTCATAAAATCAATGCGTTGATAACGGCTTCTGCTTTATCGTTGTTGGTGTCCATAACCCCTATAACCGCCAGCCATGCCAACGCACAAACCATGCAAACCATGCAAATGTTAGGCACGCCCCTTAACCCCAGCACATTGCCCAACATTCCCACACCAGCTGTTAGCATCTCTGATTTGGCTTTTATTCCCACAGTACTGATAAACCAAAGCACCACGGGTAATGCTCAAATTGACGTGTCGCTGTTAGATGAATTTTTGGCAGATGTTGAGCCAAACGTTCGCCACTATCCCCCCAACTTCCCCAACCGCTCACAACAATACCATACCAGTCAAACCATTAAAGCTTATGCCACATGGATTGCTCAATTTGCTGATGCTCCCAATGCGTCTTATGATGTGCTGATGCGTGCAGCCAAACTTAACGGAATGGCTCGCAACTTAGACATGGGGTCAGATTATGCCGTTGCTGCCAGTAATTACGTGGCAAAAGCGATTAAACTTAAACCCAATGATGTCGATGCCAATCTACTTTATGGTATTTTGTTGTCAGAAGGTGGGGCATATAAACAAGGCAAAAAATACTTAGACATCGCCGCCAATCAAGGGTCGGTGGAAGCTGAACAGACCATGGCACAAGCAGAAATCATGGCAGATAATGTGTCAGCTGGTTTACAGCGTCTACATCGCCTACAAAAAAAACACCCCAATAATGCCCAAATCGCTCAACAAATTGCCATTGTTGATGCGGGCAAATTTCGCATTTGGGATATCCCTGCTCCAGACATCAATGTCAAACCAATTAATTGATTTTAAAAAATTGACTTTTTAATCACTGGGGTTGCATAAGAAACGTCAGTTTATAAAAAACATCGCATGACATTAAGCCCATTTTTTATGAACATGAACATGTCTATTATAAAAAGGTTAGGATAAAGTTTGTTTTATCCGCTGTTGCCGCTTTTCATTTAATGCCTTGCCAATGGCTTGTCCGCTTAAATTTGGCTCAATGTCATTCATGCCCACCGCACAAAATGCGTTAATGGCATGTTGCATTTGTACCATCATTTGTGCTTGTTTCATCAATGCCAGCACATCATATATTTGTTGCCAAGTTTTAGCGTTCTTATTGGCTTTGGTGGTGTTGATAAATTCGGTCATTATCTGAGCTTGATTGGATAACTTTGCGTTTGTGTTGACATTTGATGAGTCTGTCATGGCAACAGACTGTAGAGTGTGCATCAGCAGTTTGTCCATCATAAGGGCATTTTTAGCCGTCAGTTGAGCAAATTTGCTGATTTTTTTGGGGATTGTGATGCTTTTATCCAACTTTTGGATCATCATTTGCCACGCATCGACATCAACATCTGTATTGTGATTGGTATTGTGGTTAAAAGATTGATTTTGTTGTGTCAGCAATCGGCTGTTATCATACGTTTTGTCATGTGTTTTCTCGTCATGGCTTTTTGCCATCATCGCTGTGAACACCGCCCAACGCTGTGATAAATTCAAGCACCTATCAGCACACAATCGTAAAGCAACCGCCAACAACCCATCATCGCTCAAATCAACCAATGTGGGAAATGTGCCAGAAAAAATCACTTGCATGGCATTGGTGTGTTGTAACAACTGCCAGTAAGCATGGGGATAATCTTGCATCATCGCACGGCTGGTCTCTTGCCACACTCTCTCACGGGTAAGGCTGTTTAATTCGCCTGATGCCACCATGGTACAAATTAACATGAAAGTGCTGTCATCTACCTTAAAGCCCATGCCTTTATAACGCCCATAGAAGCGCGCCACTCGCAACACTCGCAACGGGTCTTCAGTAAATGCGTCAGACACATGCTTAAGGCGACGTGCTTGCAAAGCTTGCTTTCCACCATAGGGATCAATGATTGTGCCGTCAATCGGGGGTAAGTCATCAAGCCCATGTAGCTGTAGTGCCATGGCATTGATGGTCAAATCTCGTCTTAATAAATCCTCTGCCAACGTCACGCTAGGACGACTGTCCACCTCAAAACCCAAATAACCCATGCCTTGTTTACGTTCGGTGCGGGCAAGGGCAAATTCTGCTTTACTCTGTGGATGCAAAAACACAGGAAAATCTGCCCCAACGGGCAAATAACCCAAGTCCAACATCTGCTGAACGTTTGCACCAACAAGCACATAATCTTGGTCTTGATTGTCAAGACCAAGCAGAGCATCACGCACCGCCCCACCAACCAAATACACTTGCATGGATTTGCCCTAACCTAAAAACACGGGTTTAAAAACATGGGTTTAAATGCCTTCTGCATTTAAACCCATCAATTTAAATGGGTCATCATCAGCATTTGCTGATTATTGATGACAGTTATTGAACCATTGGTTTGTGCATTATTACCATTACCACCATTGCCATTTTGGTTTTGATGTCTGTGTTTTGACAAGTGTTGATGCGATTGATGCGCCGTAATCGCCATGGCAGCTGCCACTCGACCTGCTGAAATAGGGCGTACGGCAAGGTTTTGTGGCACAAGTGGCGACACCATTTTAAACAATCCTTGACTGACGGCCTCCAATGGACGACCCTTATGCTTACCAAGTAACAGCGCTGGGCGAAACACATAAACACATTCAAACCCAAGCTGTTTAATGGCATCTTCCAGCTCACCTTTGACTTTATTATAAAAAAAACGACTGTCTTTATCTGCTCCCATAGATGACAGCAAAAAAAATTGTGCCACCCCTTTTTGTTGGCATAGTTTGGCAAAAGTCAGATTAATGTCATAATCTATCGCCCAAAAAGCATCACGACTGCCTGCCTGTTTTTTGGTAGTGCCAAGACAACTAAAGGCATCAGTATTGCCATCAACATTCAAACTGGCAAACAACTCCGACAAATGATCAAAGTTGGCAAGCTGATAAAAATGTGTGGTTGGGGTCATTTTTTTGGGAGGCGTACGAGCAATGACAATCACCGTCTGATATAAAGCAATCAGCTGATCAACCAACTTAGCACCGACCAGCCCTGTTGCTCCGATGATAATGGCTTTTTTTTGCATGACAAAAAAGATTCACTATAATTAATTCACTATGAATGATTAAAGCTGTTGAATGACTAAAACCGTTAGAGATTATTGTATCGCATATTTGATGGCTTTGAAATGAAAACGTTTAAAATGTGTCAACCTTAAAAATAAAAACAAGCTGGCTGTCTTGTTGATGGGTATAAAATTTGTTATAATCACCCACTTTGATTGTTGCTGGTGTTGATTTGAGGTTGAATTATTCCCAATCAAACCAATATCACGACAATCTTGGCAAATGACCACTTTGTTTATCATTGCTGTTTTAGCAATCGCATCATTTTTATTTTGCCATCTATTTTTAGATGCTCACATTCATTCTTTAAAGGAGATGCTCGTGGCAAATTCTGCACAAGCTCGTAAACGTGCCCGTCAAAATACCAAACGTCGTCAGCATACTGCGTCACAACGCTCTATGGTGCGTACATACATCAAGCGTGTTAATGCTGCCATTGACAATAAAGACCATGCAGCGGCAACAGAAGCTTTTAATAAAGCAGTGCCTGTCATCGACCGCATGGCAGATAAAGGCATCATTCACAAAAATAAAGCCGCTCGTCATAAGAGTCGCTTAAATAAAGCGGTTAAAGCATTGGCGTCGTAAGCTTAATTTTTTGATGTATGACAAAAAGGCTGACTTTGAGTTAGCCTTTTTTATTGTTTGGCGATTTTATGTAAGATGGTTAATAAACCAGCCAAATCTTGATGACCATCTTAAGCAAGCTATTTCACAATCTCACAATGTGTGAAATATTAATATTTTTCTTGATTTTAAAGATTTTTATGTCATTATACACATTAAGCGGTGAGAGAAAACCAATCAAACTGCTTTGGGCTGTTACTTGAGACGTGTTAGGTCTCTATTCCTTTGAAATCGTGGTTGAATTCAAAAATCCAAGTAGCAGCCCACCCTATTGTTTTGCACACCCAGTAAGAAATTACTGGATTTTTTTGCTCAAATAATTCAAGTACCAAGCACCAAAAAGCCTTCAAGTGAAGGCTTTTTGCAATTAGGCTGGCAGGTACTAGCGTCCGATTTGAATGGTGTTTGGCGGTGGGTTGCTGGTAATTGAGATATTTTGTGGAATGTGGCTTGAGTCTATGATGACATTGGTGCGATCCACTGATTGCTTATTTTTGAACATTCACCTGCTAAAAAAAATTGTGGGTGAACCTGATGCAAGTGTAAAACCCTATGAGGTAGTCGCTCAAGAATTAAACTATATGCCCCAATATCAAATTGTAATGCCTGAAAAAACTGCAATGTTATATTTTTGTGATAAAGAAGGGTTTTATTGTAAGTTTGCCCATTATTTAAATGCCAGCATTAAAGAGTGATGTTATGCCTATTTTTCTAAATGCTATTCAGAACCCAAATAGCTCCTTACCTGTACTTTTACTCGATTTTTCAGGCGAGATTAGTCAAGATGCATTTGATGATTGGTTGATTGCTATGAGTGATTTGTTAGCCAGTGAGCAGAGTTTTGCCTTGATTTACCATAGTCGGACAGGGCTGACACTCCCTGATAACTACCGCCAGATTGAGGCGGTTTGGTACAAGACGCACAAAGAATCGTTCTTTAAATATTGCAAGGGATTAGTCAGAATTGTTGATGATGAGACTCAAAGACAAGCCTTAGACAGTCCTGCTTTTCATAAAGCATGGCGAGTGCCTTATGCGGTGGTGTTATCACTGACTGAAGCCAAAGCATGGATAAACACTAAAATAGGGGCGGTCTGATGATTGTCTCACAACAAAAAAATCGCCATCTTTTGATGATGGTGGCACTGTTATATGTTGCCCATGCCTTGCCTTTGTATTTTTTTAATGTGGCATTGCCTGCCATTTTAAGACATCAAGGCGTTGATATTAGGGTGATTGGCATGCTTTCACTTTTATATTTGCCGTGGGCGTTTAAATTTCTGTGGGCAAGTTATGTGGACAATTATTATTGTGCCAAAATCGGCAAACGCAAAACTTGGTTATTTTTTACTCAAATTATCGTGGTAGTCGGGCTGTTTGGGCTTGGCTTTTTACAGTTTTCTGAGTCTGAGATTGTATTATTTCTGAGCATAAGTTTTTTGGTGTCTTTGGCAAGTGCCACCCAAGATATCGCTATTGATGGCTATACAGTGGAACAATTTGATAAGTCATCCTTTGGGCTGGCAAGTGCCATGCAAAGTTTTGGAGTGGCGTTTGGTAGTATGGTAGGCGGTGCTGGCACACTGTGGCTATATCAGAGATTTGATTGGCAAATGGCGACAATCAGTTTGGCAACAACTGTTGTGCTTATTTCGTGTTCACTATGGTTCTTAAAAGATCAAGACAATCCCAAACATGCTACCAATCTTTCCAGAGCAAGTCTTATTAGGCTTATCAAACGCCCGCAAACTAAATGGTTACTAGCTTTGATTGTGGTGTTTCGCTTTGTGGAAGCTCCGATGATGGCAATGCTAAATCCAATGCTTGTGGATTTTGGTTTTTCACTGTCTCAGATTGGGCTTTTGTTTTCGGTATTTGGAGCGATTGTTGGGATTGGTTCAGCACTTTTGGCAGGGGTATTAATCAAATATATCGACATTGTACGTTGTCTTATATTATTCGGATGGCTAAGAACGGCAGTTTATGCTTTGTTGTGTCTAGGATTGCTATATCCTTTATTGGGTGATTTTTTACCTGCGGTAGGTTTATTAAAAACAGGGTTTATGAGCTTGATGGCAATTAGTGTTTTGCTAATTTTATCTGTTCGCTATTTAACAATGACTGCCTTATATGCTCTGTTTATGAATGCTGCCAATCCCGACCAAGCTGGCACGGACTTTACTTTGTTTGTGTGCGTGGAGTTGCTTGTGTATTTTATCGGCGGGGCGATGAGTGGATTTTTAGTACATCAGTTTGGCTATGACAAGCTATTTTTGTGGCTTGCGATTGGTTCTGGGGTGTCAATGCTTATTTTGCCGACATTGATAAAAAAATTTTCCGTAACAGACTGTTAAACCGTAACAGACTGTTAAAATTTTACTTTTCCATAAGGAGTAATTTATGCGTCATTCCCACTATTTTCAATGGTTATCTTTGCCTTTACTAAGTGTGGCAGTAACTCAGCAGTTGTACGCTCAACCCAATGAGTCATTACCAACGGTTGAATTAGAGCCTGTGGTTATTGCCATTGATAAGAGCGGTATGGCACTTGCCAATCGTATCACGCAAATGCCCCATACCACCAAAGTTATTTATGAAGAGCAAATTCAAGAGCAAGCAACAGGCTCTCGACAGCTTGCCGATGTGATGGCACAGCTCATTCCAAGTTTGGGGGTAAGTAGTGGCACTACCAGTAACTTTGGGCAAACCATGCACGGTCGTCAAGTACAATTTTTGTTAAATGGTGTGCCTTTGACAGGTTCGCGAGACATCTCTAGACAGCTTAATAGTATCAACCCCAGTCAAGTGGCTAGAATTGAAGTTTTATCAGGAGCAACCAGTATTTATGGGTCTGGAGCAACAGGCGGTTTGATTAATATCGTTACTAAGTCTGATTTGGAAGAGGAGCAATTTGAAACCCGCATCGGTGTACATGGTAGTAAATTATCCAGTGAAGGTATCGGTTATCAGGTAGGTCAGAGTGTGGCAGGTGTCAGCGAAAATGGCAATGTCCTTGCACGACTTGATGTCGACTATCGCACCACAGGAGGGGCATTTGATGCTAACGGTAAACGCATCGCTCCTGAGCCTGCCCAAACTGATAAGCAAGACAGCAAAAGCCTAAGTGTCAATACAAATGTTGATTGGCAACTTGACGACAAGCAAAATATCAATCTAGCATTGACGCATTATAACGACAAACAAGATACCGATTATGCACCTGATTATGGTAATCGCCTTGCGGTGTTGTTTGGAGAAAAGCCTTCATTAAATGCCATCAAAGGCTTATCATTATCAGAACAGCCAAAAACCACCAAAAGCACCTTTAATATCAACTATCATCATGATGATTTGTGGGGTAACACCATCAATACCAATGCTTATTATCGCAGAGAGAAAGGCAGATTTTATCCCTTTGTTGCCCCGTTTTCGACCGCCAAAGCCCTGCCTATTTTACAAAGCATGAATTTGCCACCAGCCACTTTGGATGCTTATACCAAGGCTCTACAAGCTCGCGCCTATGGGGTGTTACAATCTGAATCTAAGGCAGAGGTACTAGGAGCAAGACTGGCTTTGCAAAGAAAATTTGACCTTGCTCAAAAACCTGTACTACTTAGTTATGGTATCGATTATGAGCAAGAAAAAGACCGCCAAGGGGCAACAGGTTATGATTTGACTACCTTTATGCAAAGCAACGGCTTAGAGTTTAAAGATGCTGGCAATCACTACACCTATGGACCTGATACCACCTTAAAAACCTATGGCATATTTACCAATGCCAATATTGCTTTAACAGATGATTTAAAAATATCAGCAGGCGTGCGACATCAACGTATAGACAGCAAAACAGACGATTTTGTGCCACCCAGTGAGTCGCTATTGGCTGATTTATTAATCCAAAACAAAGTGCCGTATCAAGCAGGGGTTGTCAATTCTGGCAAAGTAAAGCATCACAAAACTTTGTTTAATCTTGGGGCAAATTATCAATTAACGCCAAATCACAGTATTTTTGCCAACTTTGGGCAGGGATATAGTTTGCCTGACCTGCAAAGGGTGCTACGAGATGTTGGGGCAGGTTTTGTGGTTAATTCTGATAATGTCGAGCCAATCACGGTCAATAGTTATGATGCAGGGTGGGTAGGAGTATTTGGCGGTAGCCGTGCCAAGTTGACAGGTTTTTATAATACATCAGATAAAGTAACCCAGTTTTTAAAAGATTATAGCGTGGTGGTTGCTGATACTGATGAGCGTATTTATGGGGCGGAGTTTGAATTAAATCACAAGATTAATGATAACTGGGCTGTCGGTGGTAGCATTGCCTATACACGAGGTCAATACAAAGATGCAAGTGGTCAGTACAGAGAGCTTGGGGCGTTTCGTATCAGTCCTACCAAAGCCACCACTTTTGCTCAATACACCACACCAAGTGAACATAAATTACGCTTACAACTGCTTGCTATTGGAGGTACAGACAATGCCTATCAAGACAGCTTGGTTGCTATAACCAATCAAAACGTCCGCAAAACCCCAGAGACTAGAATTTCAGGCTATGTTGTGGCGGATTTATTGGGTGAGATAAAACTGCCCAAGGGTCAGCTAAATTTTGGGGTTTATAATTTGATGGATGCTGATTATAAGAGCGTATTTAGTCAAGCTGCCAAAGCAACTTATGGTGAATTATCCAGCTTGTCTGCACAGGGGAAGTTATACCTTAAATTATTGATTAGCATTATGTGCCACAATACCACAAACATCGCCCTAGTGTTTGTGGTTTTTTATTTTATTGTTTGGTGATTTTATTTTGGTTTCGTTTTTTCTGATGGTGAATTTGAGTTTGGTCATGTTAAAAATTGCTTAGGCTATTTTTTATATTATTTTTGGTATTTTTAGCATGACAATACACTTTTCATCAGTCATCAGCCACTGACATCAACCACATTATTTAAACAGGCAAATCTTCATCAAAATTACGTCGATAAAGCTGGGAATAGACGCCATTTTGGCTCATTAAAGTGTCATGCGAGCCAATCTCAATGATTTTGCCTTGCTCCATGACCACAATTTTATCCGCTTTTTCAATGGTGGTTAAACGGTGAGCAATGACCAAAGTGGTGCGGTTTTTCATGACGTTGTTTAACGCCTGTTGGATAAAATGTTCAGATTCATTGTCCAATGCACTGGTGGCTTCGTCCAGAATTAAAATCGGAGCATCTTTTAACAAGGCTCTGGCAATCGACAAACGTTGACGCTGCCCCCCTGACAGCTGCAACCCTTCTGCCCCAATTTGGCTATCAATGCCCTGCGGTAACTTTGTAATGAATTCATCGGCATAAGCGGTTTTAATCGCCTGCTGAATCTCAGCATCACTTTTATCAGCAAGTTTGCCATAAGCGATGTTATTTTTGACGCTGTCATTAAATAAAATCACTTGTTGATTGACCATGGCGATTTGGTTTCGAAGTGATGCCAAACTGTAGTCATTAAGCAAAACACCATCAATACGGATACTG
>ERZ1023302.162-NODE-162-length-10488-cov-773.392696_pt1 | contig 10488 bp, 6 predicted proteins | sample MGYA00380473_ERZ1023302 | MGnify/ENA primary metagenome ERZ1023302 (study PRJEB33173, sample SAMEA4830380) | metagenome | study: EMG produced TPA metagenomics assembly of the PRJEB25223 data set... | reverse complement strand
TATTGCGTGCTGCGAAATAATAATTTTTCCCTTTAATTAACCGCACTTTACAGTCACTATAATTAGAGGACTTACCTTGATAATTACAAAGATCTCCTCCTACCAACTCTACTGTTGGTTTTGGGTATAAGTAAGGTTGTTTTTCGTAACCATTTCTTGGTTTAGCAGGGTCACCAACTGTCCCTGGAATACTCTTTGCCGTAGCGATAACACGTCGAGTTAAATAATCTTTATGCTGAAGTGCGGAAGTAAAGTCATCAAAACCAAGATTGAAGACAATTTGATGAGTAAGCCAATTTTGTTGAATTTTTTTCTCTAAATTCAATTGCAACATATTATGTTTTTCTTTATAAACATTTCTATCAGAACGATAGTATGAATAAGGTTTATCAAGTGTTGGGCGGCAATTCTTACTTGGATTAGGATAAAGACTGCAATGCGTATGTTGCATATAACTGTCAAGTATGATGTTTTGTTGATTAGCACTTAACACTGCTTTGTCAATGATTCCCGCTTTGTTCTTATTTTCGTAAATATATTCAATACCTACACGCTGTTTTCTATGGTGTTCATCGAAATAAAGCCCACTTGCATAGTTAACGCCTCTGCCATCCTCAATACGTTGATATGCACCATAATCTTTCATTGGATAAAAAGAGCCGCTGCTATCATCCCGTTTTTCTGTTGATCTTAAATAAGCGGGAAATGTCATATCACGGATATCAAATTTTTGTTGTGTGAATTCAAAAATACCACCAATATAATGTTGTTCAGAAAAATGATACCCTCCTCTTAAAAACCAAGACTGGCTTTCATATTTCATTGGATTAGGTTTGATACGGTTAGCCCCCGTATAATCTGAAACGCTTACGGTTTCGCTTTGGGTGGATAAAGTCGCAGGTGGCTTGGCTGCACACTTGTCATCACCATTTGGACACTCACCTTGTATCACAAAGTATCCTGAAGATTTATCTGTTTTGGCGATGAATCGATTATAACTTTGTACGCCTTTTAATGCATCTTTATGGACTTGGGTTTCAATTGAATTTCGTTGAGTATAAATGGCGACCCCTTCAAATCCACCTTGTTTTCCTGCTACAGCTAAAGAATGGGTAAAGCCTTTATTTTTGCTTGAATAAGCATTTTTAGTTTGAATTCCCCATGATTTGTCTCCTTCTAAGATATCGGCTGCGGATTTGCTTTGAAATGTTACAGAACCAGCTAGTGCTCCATTACCATACTCAGAAGAACTCCCCCCCTTGCTTATTTCGACGGCCTTTACATTTTCATATTCAATTTCATTAATTGCACCAGTGCCAGAATATCCTGAACGAGCAACTAAAGGGCTTTGCACTACATAAGATTGCGTTTGAGGTAAACCATCTACTAATAAAGCAACTCTATTTCTGTCCATACCACGAATAGAATATCCAGAACTTGCACCGCGGCCTTGTTCTACAACTGAAATCCCTGGATCATAGCGTGTTAGATCACGAATATTTAATACTTGTTCTCGGCTGATACTTTCACTAGTTTTGATAATTTTGCCAAGTCCAGTTACTTCATTATCTTTACGATCTCTTACTTTTTCTGCAGTGACTGAGATAGTTTCTAATTCTGAATCTTCTGTACTTTGAGTGTCCACTTCAGATGATATAGCTTCTTTTGTATCTTTTATACTTTGAGTTTCTGCTTTTACATAGCATGAAATTAAAAGACAAGAAATAATACTTAGGCGAAAATAGGGTTTTTTAGTCATTTTTAGTATTCCATTATTTGGTTTTTTCTACTTGTTGTTTGTTTCTACTTGTTTTTTAGCTCCAAACACAACTGCAGCTCTTGCATTTTGTGAATTGGGTGATGAAGGTACGGTTGAGGAATTTTTATCTGTAGGATTGTTTCCGTTATAGGTGAAATAACCGCCTAATTCTGTAGCGTTCGGTCCATAAAATGCCCCGTTTACTGTTGTCGTGAAATTGACTGTAGATGTGCCTTGTGTATTTTGGCTATCAATCGCTACATTGTTTGCACGGGCAGTGCCTTCAAAGTCATTCTTACCATTATTAAAGGTTGCCTCAATGTTAAATACGGTATTTCCATTATCGTGTCGTTTTAATTCGCCTGTTAGCTTTTTATCGGCAAAATTTACATTAAACTCGGCGACAGCATTGTTATTTTGTTGTTTATTTCCTGTAGCGGAGTAAGATGTTTCGCCATCACTAATATAACCAAACCAATTACCGCGATATTGTGCACTTCCTTCTTTAGGTATTTCGGCATTGGGAGTACGGAGACCTAATAAGAATTGATAATAAGTGTTCGATAGATTTGTCGCTTGTTTTTCTTTTTCTTTTTCTTTTTCTTCTTCTTTAGGTGGGACTTCATAATACATACCAAATTTCACATAGCTTAGATTACTGCAACATGCTTCTACTTGATAGGTTTTCTTTCCTACAGTATGGTGCTTACTACTTATGAAATCAGCACTATTTTCAGGTAAAAGAGGAACAGGGTAATTATCAATTAAAAGATAATCAGCTTCACCAAAACTTGATATATCTTTTGTCTTAAAGTTTTCTGCATCGGTTATTGCATTGGTTATTGCATTGGTTGTTGCATTGGTTGTTTTATTGGTTGTTTTAGAGAAAGTAGTTAGCTTGCCATCAATTAAGGTTTCTCTGGATAATTTTTTGTTTTCTGGGTTTTGTGGGTCTTCTTTGGCACTAAATACCCCAAAAACTCGGTTATCGCCAGCTAAAAACTTTCCTCCTAATTCTTCACCGTTAGGCCCATAAAAACCACCTTCTAATGTTCCCTCGCTGGTAAAGGGATGATCGTTCGATGTGGATTCCGTAGGAGTAACTTTACCTCTGAATCTATTACTATAAATATTGGCATCTATATCATAGAGTTTATGTTTTCTATTTTGTTTTTCATTAGTATTTATTTTACGTAAATGGTAATAAAGTCCACCTGTGAGCTTTTTCTTACTAAAATCTACACTAAATTCACTAGTTAAGCCCGTCTCACCATTATTTGGATCATGTTCTAAATCAATATCTCCTCGAGTAGCACTACGTTTGGAATAAGCTTGACCTCTAGCATTACTGAACAAAGAATAATTTTGGCCATTTTTAGTTGCAGTGATGAAATCCCAAGTTCCTTTATACGTTGCTACACCGCTTACTGGCAAGTCTGTTGCAGTTTTATTACCATAATAAAAGGCATAACCATAATAGCCAGTATAGGCTTTTTTTTCTGTTGTTAATTTGGAAAAGTCTTTCCAATTCTCAATATAGTACAAACCAGAATAAACGTATTTTTGTGAATTAGAATTTTGTGATGTTCCATTAGGTTCCTCAATTGAGCCAATGGTATTCCCGTTTTTCTTGTTATTTTCAATATCATTTTTTATTGAGGAAAGCCCTGTTAAAACAACATGATCATTCAATAAGCTTGGTTCTCTGCTGGCGTTAGGATATATATTTGAAGCCACTAACTTCATCCCTCCCCCTAAAGAAGGAATGGACAACTTTTCCAAATCAGATTTTGTTCTTTGATTCGAGGTATCGTCTTGATAACGTGGTTTAGAAGAGGAGGGATTAGAGACGTCATCTACATCAAAAGAACCACCTCCCCCGCTACAAGCGCTTAGTAAAAAGGAAAGTCCACCAGTGATAAGAGAAACAGATTTCATAGAATTAATACTTATACAAAATTGATAATAATTCGCATTATTGTTCTTTTTTTGTAATAATGTCAAGTTAGAGTTTTTTAAGTTCATGGATAAAATATGAAAAATGGCGTAAAACAAATTTCTCTCTTATCATTAATAGGCTTATCATTAACGAATGTAGCTTGGGCAGAAGTTGCACGTCCTAAAAATGATACATTGACAAATACGATTCAAAGTGCGGAATTAAAAACCTCCTCTTTTTCCTCTATGCCTAAGAAAGAAATACCAAATAGGCATATTATTTCTCTTTCCAAAAGCCAATTAGCACAACATCCAAGACTTGTTTTGCGTGGGTTAATTCCTGCTTTATATCAAAATAACACTCAGGCAGTTCAACTGTTATTACCACTATATAAACAATTTCCTCAACAAGATAATTTCTTACTCACTTGGGCAAAGGCTATTGAAGCGCGTGAACAAGGTGATTTAACTCAATCTATTGCTTATTATCGTGAATTATTCGCTCTAAACGCATCTTTACTACCTTTGCGTTATCAATTAGCTCAAGCCCTATTTTTTAATTATGAAAATGAATCTGCCAAAATTCAATTTGAAAAATTACGTTCAGAGGTAGATGATGAAAAATTTTTAGGTGTTATTGATCAGTATCTTTTAACACTAAATCAGCGGAATCAATGGATATGGCAAGTAGGCTTAAATTTTTTAAATGATGATAATTTGAATAACGCTCCAAAAAGTGGCACAAAAATTGGTAATTGGACCGCTTGGGAAAAAGAAAGTGGGAAGGGGGTAGGGTATTCTTTATCAGTAGAAAAAAAATGGCCGTGGGCAGATCATTTTTTTAGTAAAACTATGTTTAATGGGAATGGAAAATATTATTGGGATAATAAAAAATACAATGAGGCTACTTTTCGTATAGGTGGTGGTTTAGGCTATCAAACTGCCTTAGTTGAAGTCTCGTTGTTTCCTTTTCAAGAAAAACGCTGGTATGCAGGCGGTAGCTCTGGAACGAATACAATGAAGCAATATGCGGATAAATTGGGTATTCGTTTAGAAAACGTAGATTGGCTAAGTAAAACTTGGCAAATTTCTACCGCACTTGAGTATGGAAAATCTCGTTATAAAACCCGAAAACATTTAGATGGTGATTATTATTTCATTTCATCAACACTATTTTATTTACCTAAAAGCACTCAATTTTGGTTTGTTGGCATGGATTTTCATCGAGAAAATACACAAGCATTAGATAATGCTTATCAACAAAAGACATTGAGATTTGGTTGGGGGCAGGATTGGTCTTATGGTATTTCATCACGTTTTACTTTTAGTTATGCCAATCGAGTGTATAGAGAGAAAGATTTGATTGGGATACAGCAAAAAAATCGTGAATACACAACCACAATTACTTTATGGCATCGAAATATACATTTTATGGGATTAACACCTAAATTATCGTGGGATTATCAAAAATCCACTAGTAATCATGCTTTTTATCGTTATGATAAAAATAGAATTTATCTCGAAATTGGAAAAATATTTTAAGGTTGTAAACTAACTGTTGAGTTATCTCTAACATTGTCAAAGTGCATACACTATATTTTTAATATTAGTTTGAAATTTTTTAAAAAATTTCCGTTTCTTATTTGACGAACGCGCATTTTATGACTAGAATTGCACCCTATTTTATTCACTCTTAATTGTATTTAGGTAAATTAAAATGAAACGTACATTTCAACCTTCTGTATTAAAACGTAGTCGTACTCACGGTTTCCGTGCTCGTATGGCAACTAAAAATGGCCGTCAAGTTTTAGCACGTCGCCGTGCTAAAGGTCGTAAAAGTTTATCTGCATAATCACAATTCTTAGTGGTTAAGCTGAACTTTTCAAGGGAGTTACGTTTATTAACTCCCATTCAATTCAAAAATGTTTTCGAACAGCCATTCAGAGCTAGTACTCCCGAAATTACAATCCTTGCTAGAAAAAATAATCTTGAACATCCGCGTTTAGGTTTGACCGTTGCTAAAAAACATTTAAAACGCGCCCACGAGCGTAATCGAATTAAACGCTTAGTACGAGAAAGTTTTCGTTTATCACAGCATCGCTTGCCTGCTTATGATTTTGTTTTTGTAGCTAAAAATGGTATTGGAAAACTCGACAATAGCACATTTGCACAAATACTCGAAAAATTATGGCAGAGACACATTCGCTTGGCACAAAAATCTTAATTAAGATTATTCGTCTTTATCAAATTATGATTAGTCCGTTTATTGGGGCTCGTTGTCGGTTTGTGCCTACTTGTTCTTGCTATGGTATTGAAGCATTAAAAACACACGGATTATTAAAAGGTGGTTGGCTTACGCTGAAACGTGTATTAAAATGCCATCCTTTAAACGCAGGTGGATTCGATCCTGTTCCACCAAAAACCAATAATAATGATGAGAAAAAATAATGGACTCAAGACGTAGCCTATTAGTGCTTGCACTGATTTTTATTTCTTTCCTTGTTTATCAGCAATGGCAGTTGGATAAAAATCCACCTGTGCAAACTGAACAAACAACTTCAATAACTGCCACTTCTGACGTTCCGGCAAGTTCCCCTTCTAATTCACAAGCCATAGCAGATTCTCAAACTCGTGGTCGTATTATTACTCTTGAAAACGATGTGTTCCGTTTGAAAATTGATACATTGGGTGGCGATGTAATTAGCTCTGAATTATTAAAATATGATGCAGAATTGGATTCAAAAACACCGTTTGAATTATTAAAAGATACTAAAGAGCATATTTATATTGCGCAAAGTGGTTTAATTGGTAAAAACGGTATTGATACTCGTTCTGGTCGTGCGCAATATCAAATTGAAGGCGATAATTTTAAATTAGCAGAGGGGCAAGAATCTCTTTCTGTACCGCTTCTTTTTGAAAAAGATGGCGTAACTTATCAAAAAATCTTCGTATTAAAACGTGGTAGCTATGATTTAGGCGTAGATTACAAGATTGATAACCAAAGTGGTCAAGCTATTGAAGTGGAGCCTTATGGTCAATTGAAGCATTCTATTATTGAAAGCTCTGGTAATGTTGCAATGCCTACTTATACTGGCGGTGCATATTCTTCTTCAGAAACTAACTATAAAAAATATAGTTTTAGTGATATGCAAGATAATAATCTTTCTATTGATACTAAAGCTGGTTGGGTTGCGGTGTTACAACATTATTTCGTTTCTGCGTGGATCCCAAATCAAGATGTAAATAATCAACTTTATACAATTACAGATAGTAAAAATAATGTTGCATCAATTGGTTATCGTGGTCCTGTTGTCACTATTCCTGCTGGTAGCCAAGAGACGATTACAAGTTCATTGTGGACTGGTCCTAAACTTCAAAATCAAATGGCAACTGTCGCAAATAATTTAGATTTAACGGTTGATTATGGTTGGGCTTGGTTTATTGCTAAACCGTTATTCTGGTTATTAACCTTTATTCAAGGGATTGTGTCTAACTGGGGTTTAGCGATTATCTGTGTAACAATTGTAGTGAAAGCAATTTTGTATCCTCTTACAAAAGCACAATATACTTCAATGGCTAAAATGCGTATTTTGCAACCGAAAATGCAAGAAATGCGTGAACGTTTTGGAGATGATCGCCAACGTATGAGCCAAGAAATGATGAAACTTTATAAAGAGGAAAAAGTAAATCCACTTGGTGGTTGTTTGCCAATTCTTCTTCAAATGCCAATTTTCATTGCATTGTACTGGACGTTCTTAGAAGCCGTTGAATTACGCCACGCGCCATTCTTTGGTTGGATTCAAGACTTATCGGCACAAGATCCTTATTACATTCTCCCTATTTTAATGGGTATCTCAATGTTCTTGTTGCAAAAAATGTCTCCAACACCAGTAACTGACCCAACACAACAAAAAGTAATGAATTTTATGCCATTAGTTTTTATGTTCTTTTTCTTGTGGTTCCCATCAGGCTTGGTATTATACTGGTTAGTATCTAACTTGATCACTATCGCCCAACAGCAATTAATTTATCGTGGATTAGAGAAAAAAGGGTTGCATTCTCGTAAGAAATAGTCACGAACAGGCAAAAAGAAAGGCACGGAATGTGCCTTTCTTTATTATTTGATCTTAATATATTCTGCATTTTGTAGAGATAGAGTTTTTTTAGTAGAAACAGGGATAAGCGTTATCCCTCTAAATTAAAAGTGCGGCTAGATTTTAAAGAGTTTTTTATGAAAGAAACAATCGTTGCTCAAGCTACTGCACCAGGTCGTGGTGGCATTGGGATTTTAAGGGTCTCTGGGCCTTTAGCAACAAAAGTTGCTCAAGCTATATTAGGTAAATGCCCGAAGCCAAGAATGGCAGATTATCTTCCTTTTAAAGATGCTGATGGCACTATTTTAGATCAAGGGATTGCGCTTTATTTCAAATCGCCAAATTCATTTACTGGTGAAGATGTGTTGGAATTGCAAGGTCACGGTGGGCAGGTTGTATTAGATTTATTACTCAAACGTATTTTACAAATTGATGGAATCCGTTTGGCGAGACCAGGCGAATTTTCTGAACAAGCTTTTTTGAATGATAAATTGGATCTTGCTCAAGCGGAAGCGATTGCGGATTTAATTGATGCAACATCAGAACAAGCGGTACGCTCTGCATTAAAATCTTTGCAAGGTGAATTTTCTAAAAAAGTAAATGAATTAGTTGATTCTGTGATTTACTTACGCACCTATGTAGAAGCAAGCATTGACTTTCCTGATGAAGAAATTGATTTCTTGGCAGATGGAAAAATTGAAGCAAACTTACGTGGTATTATTAATCAGTTGGAAGCTGTTCGCTCTGAAGCTAAACAAGGTTCTATTTTACGTGAGGGAATGAAAGTCGTGATTGCTGGTCGTCCGAATGCAGGCAAATCGAGCTTGCTTAATGCCCTTGCTGGTCACGAAGCGGCTATTGTCACGGATATTGCAGGTACAACCCGTGATGTATTGCGTGAGCATATTCATATTGACGGTATGCCATTGCATATTATTGATACCGCAGGTCTTCGAGATGCAACCGATGAAGTAGAGCGTATTGGGATTTCTCGTGCTTGGACAGAGATTGAACAAGCCGATCGTATTATTTTAATGTTAGATAGTAGCGATCCTGAAAGTGCAGATTTAAGCAAAGTGCGGTCAGAATTTTTAGCAAAATTACCCTCAACCTTGCCAGTTACTATTGTTAGAAACAAAATTGATTTAAATGGCGAACAAGCAAGTGAAAGCGAACAGGGTGGTTATCAAATGATTAGTCTTTCCGCTCAAACGCATGATGGTGTACAACTTTTACGTGAACATTTGAAACAAGCAATGGGTTTCCAAACAGGCATGGAAGGAGGCTTTTTAGCTCGCCGCCGTCATTTAGATGCGTTGGATAAAGCCGCAGAGCATTTACAAATCGGTTTGGTTCAACTTACAGAATTTCACGCAGGAGAACTTTTAGCGGAAGAATTACGCTTAGTTCAAAGCTATTTAAGTGAAATTACGGGTCAATTCACATCCGATGATTTACTTGGTAATATTTTTAGTTCTTTCTGCATTGGAAAATAGGAAGCGTAAAGTGCGGTCATTTTTTGGCAAAATTTAAATCAAAAGCAGCAATATTTGGTGGTGTTTTGTTGATAGGAATTGCTATTAGCTGGCTTTGTGAGGATGGAGTTTTCACTTTTTAAGATGCTAATTTTTTACGTTTAGATTATAATCGGGAAAATTTTATATTTATAACAAGGGTTATAGAATGTTAATTGAAAAAATGCACAATTTAACAAACTCAAAGATTTCTAAATTTATCTTAGGTTTGATTACTGTATCGTTTTTAGTTGGTGGAATGTCTGGCTATCTTTTTAGCTCAAATGATACTTATGCGGCAAAAGTGAACGGCGAAGTGATTTCTCAACAAGATTTTTTAAATCGCTATAATCAAGAATTTGAAATACGCGCACAACGTGAGGGAGAGGCGTTTGTGGCTCAGTCTGATTCTCCTGAATTTGTTACCGCACTTCGTCAAAACATCGTTAATCTAATGATTGATCAAGAATTACTTCGCCAATATGTTAAAGAATTAAAATTAGGCGTGAGTGATGAAATGATTAAACGTGCAATCGTGACTGATCCTAATTTTCAAGTAAAGGGTAAATTTGATAATTCTGTTTATCAACGAATATTACAACAAAATCATTTAACGTCAGATGGTTACGCTTCAATTTTACGTGCTTCGTTACCTCTTGAACAAATACAAAATGGCGTTGCTAACAGTGAATTTATTGTTCCTGCTCAAGTAAAAAATAGTGCAGAAATTTTCTTTCAAAAGCGTTTAGCTCGTTTAGCAACTTTATCTCTTGCAGATGAAATGGCAAAACAATCAGTCTCTGATGATGAAATCAAAACTTATTATGAAGCTAATCAAAAATCTTTTGTTCAGCCAGAGCAGGTTAAAGTTCAGTATATTGATCTTTCTGCAGATAACATCAGTAGAAATCTTCAAGTTACAGATGTAGAAATTGCGCAATATTATCAAGATAATAAAGCACAATTTATGACGCAACATTTAGCACATATTCAATTTGCAAATGAACAAGATGCGAAAGTGGCTTACGAGGAATTACAGAAAGGGGAAAATTTCGCTGATGTCGCTAAAGCGAAATCTTTGGATAAAATTTCTGGTGAGAATGGCGGGGATTTAGGCTGGGTAAATGAGAATGAATTACCAAAAGCCTTTGAAGATGCCGCAGCTGCATTGCAGGTAGGGCAA
>ERZ1023302.156-NODE-156-length-10652-cov-5.232424_pt1 | contig 10652 bp, 10 predicted proteins | sample MGYA00380473_ERZ1023302 | MGnify/ENA primary metagenome ERZ1023302 (study PRJEB33173, sample SAMEA4830380) | metagenome | study: EMG produced TPA metagenomics assembly of the PRJEB25223 data set... | reverse complement strand
GAGCAGTCTGCAGCTAGCTTCCTAGTTTGCTCTTTGATTTTCATTGAGTATTAGAACATACAATGGAGGTCGTCATGGACAATATCATCGATGTGTCAATTCCTGTTGCAGAAGTGGTGGACAAGCATCCAGAAGTCTTGGAAATTCTAGTGGAGTTGGGTTTTAAACCCCTTGCCAATCCCTTAATGCGCAATACAGTTGGTCGCAAGGTATCGCTCAAACAGGGTTCTAAGCTAGCAGGAACTCCTATGGACAAGATTGTACGCACACTGGAAGCGAATGGCTACGAAGTGATTGGATTAGACTAATGGCAGATGAACGGATTCATGTCCTACGGGATATTTTGTTAGAAGTGCACAATGGCGCCTCTCCTGAGTCGGTTCAAGAGCGCTTTGATGCGACCTTTGCGGGTGTCTCAGCCATCGAGATTTCCCTTATGGAGCACGAGCTGATGAACTCAGACTCAGGTGTCACCTTTGAAGATGTTATGGAACTCTGTGATGTCCATGCCAATCTTTTTAAAAATGCTATCAAAGGTGTCGAAGTTTCAGATACTGAGCATCCAGGTCACCCAGTTCGTGTCTTCAAAGAAGAAAATCTGGCTCTCCGTGCGGCCTTGATTCGCATTCGTAGATTGTTAGATACCTATGAGTATATGGAAGACGAGGAAATGCTGGCGGAGATGCGTAAGGGTTTGGTGCGTCAGATGGGACTTGTGGGTCAATTTGACATCCATTACCAACGTAAGGAAGAACTCTTCTTTCCTATCATGGAGCGCTATGGACACGATTCACCTCCCAAAGTTATGTGGGGAGTGGATGATCAGATTAGGGAACTCTTTCAAACAGCTCTAACGACAGCCAAGTCACTACCAGAAGTGTCAATTAGCAGTGTAAAGGAAGCTTTTGAAGCTTTTGCGACAGAGTTTGAAAGTATGATTTTCAAGGAAGAGTCCATCCTCCTCATGATTCTCCTTGAGTCTTTTACTCAGGATGACTGGCTTCAGATTGCGGAGGAGAGCGATGCCTATGGCTATGCCATCATCCGTCCGTCAGAGAAATGGGTGCCAGAACGACAGAGCTTTATTGAGGAAAAGATTGCAGAGGAGCCTGTACAGCTAGATACGGCAGAAGGTCAAGTTCAACAAGTCATAGATACGCCAGAAGGCCATTTTACCATTACCTTTACCCCTAAGGAAAAGGAAGCTGTGCTGGACCGCCATAGTCAACAGGCTTTTGGTAATGGCTATCTTTCAGTCGAGCAGGCCAATCTCATCCTCAATCACCTCCCTATGGAGATTACCTTTGTCAATAAAGATGATATTTTCCAGTATTACAATGACAATACGCCAGCTGATGAGATGATTTTCAAACGGACGCCGTCTCAAGTCGGGCGCAATGTCGAACTCTGCCATCCGCCTAAGTACTTGGACAAGGTCAAAACTATCATGAAGGGGCTTCGTGAGGGAAGCAAAGACAAGTATGAAATGTGGTTCAAGTCTGAGTCGCGAGGTAAGTTTGTCCACATCACCTATGCTGCAGTACACGATGAAGACGGAGAATTCCAAGGAGTGTTGGAGTATGTTCAGGATATCCAGCCCTACCGTGAGATTGATACGGACTATTTTCGTGGATTAGAATAAGGAGAAAAAATGAGTTACGAACAAGAATTTATGAAGGAATTTGAAGCTTGGGTCAATACCCAAATCATGATTAACGACATGGCGCACAAGGAAAGTCAAAAAGTTTACGAAGAAGACCAGGACGAGCGTGCCAAAGATGCCATGATTCGCTACGAGAGTCGCTTGGATGCTTATCAGTTCTTGCTTGGTAAGTTTGAAAACTTCAAAGCAGGCAAGGGATTCCATGATTTGCCAGAAGGCTTGTTTGGTGAGCGAAATTATTAAACGAGAAAGATTCTTGATTTTTCACTAAAATCTTGATAGAATGTTTATGTTAAATCCTTGTCAGAGCAGGGATTTTTTATTGAAAGGATTTTATCATGTCAAAGAAACTCAATCGTAAAAAACAATTACGAAATGGCCTCCGTCGCGCAGGTGCCTTTTCAAGTACTGTGACTAAGGTTGTAGATGAGACAAAAAAAGTCGTGAAGCGTGCAGAACAGTCAGCAAGCGCAGCTGGTAAGGCTGTTTCTAAAAAAGTTGAACAAGCAGTAGAAGCTACCAAAGAGCAAGCTCAAAAAGTAGCTAATTCTGTAGAAGATTTTGCAGCAAATTTGGGTGGACTTCCACTTGATCGTGCCAAGACTTTCTATGATGAAGGAATCAAGTCTGCTTCAGATTTCAAAAACTGGACTGAAAAAGAACTCCTTGCCTTGAAAGGAATCGGCCCAGCTACCATCAAGAAATTGAAAGAAAATGGCATCAAGTTCAAGTAATTTTTCTTGAGCCTTGCATTTCCGAAAAAATCTTGCTACAATAGAGCCATTAGAGGTGTTTTGAATCCCACATTTTACAGAAAGTGGCGGCGCTGAGAAGTCCACAAATGTGTCAAAACTGGTTGCTAATGGATGAAAAATTGAAATAAAAGTGTCTTTTTGCTTGAAAGACGAGAGTTGCGGGCAACTGCCCGAAATTGGGTGGTACCGCGGATAAACACATTCGTCCCTGTCATGTAGATGGCAGGGCTTTTCTTTTACGTCTTAGTCAAAGGGGGTTGTTATGAAGCAATCTTTTAACACAAGTAAACTATATTATGGTTTTCCTGTTTTTATTTTAGGATATCAAGATTAGAATTTTGGCTATAACATCACGACCTGTAGTTCCTCTTATAGTCTAGGAGATTGGGTTGTGATTGGAGTCGTTGCGAGAGAGAATGCCGCAGAGCAGATCAAACAGTATCAAAAATTTACTGTGAATATTTCTGATGAAACTTCTATGCTTGCGATGGAGCAGGCTGGTTTTATCAGTCATCAGGAGAAATTGGAACGTTTGGGAGTGCATTATGAAATTTCTGAACGAACTCAGATTCCTATTTTAGACGCCTGTCCACTTGTTTTAGATTGTCGGGTAGATAGGATTGTTGAGGAAGACGGTATTTGCCACATCTTTGCCAAGATTCTTGAGCGACTTGTTGCCCCAGAATTCCTGGATGAAAAGGGACATTTTAAAAATCAACTGTTTGCCCCAACCTATTTCATGGGAGATGGATATCAGCGCGTTTATCGCTATCTGGACAAGCGTGTAGATATGAAGGGCAGTTTCATCAAAAAAGCGAGGAAGAAGGATGGCAAGAACTGAGTTGTCAGATAAAATCGAAACAGAACGTCTCGTTTTACGAGTCCGTACTGTGGCGGATGCTGAGGATATCCATGCCTACGCTAGTTTGCCAGAGGTCGCCTATCCAGCAGGTTTTCTTCCAGTCAAGACCTTGGAAGATGAGATTTATTATCTGGAGCACATTCTTCCGGAGCGTAATCAAAAGGAAAATCTCCCAGCAGGCTACGGGATTGTCGTCAAAGGAACGGATAAGATCGTTGGCTCTGTCGATTTCAACCATCGCCATGAAGATGATGTGCTGGAAATCGGCTATACCTTACACCCAGACTATTGGGGGCGAGGTTATGTGCCAGAAGCTGCGCGTGCCTTGATTGACTTAGCCTTTAAAGATTTGGGTCTTCACAAGATTGAACTAACTTGCTTTGGATATAACCTTCAAAGTAAACGAGTCGCGGAAAAGCTTGGCTTTACCCTCGAAACTCGCATAAGAGACCGAAAGGATGTTCAAGGAAACCGCTGTGACAGTCTGATATATGGCTTGCTGAAGAGCGAGTGGGAGGAATAAGATGAGCGATGTAAAAGAGGAAGTAAACTCTCTATCTGAGAAGCAGTTACGCCAAATTGATGTTGAGTATGCTGAATTAAATGATAGTGATATTATCGAGCGATTAGCTTATTTAGAAATTAACAACAATGAAAAACGTATTGTCATCTCTGATATTGAACCAACCAAGGAAATAATGTCAGTCTCGGACCAAATTTTTGAGATTCAAAAGAATTTTCAAAAAATCAAGAATATGTTCGAATTGTTTATTTCAGATGTCTCGGATTTTTTAAGTATTAAAAATAAACTTGAGTCAAAGGAATTAGAAATTGAAGAGGCAGATGTAAATCGTTTCATGATTCATTTATTATCCAGTGGAAAATTGTTTGTCGATTTTAACGAAAACCAAATTAAACAAAAATATTCCAAAGATAGTGAGGAGTTTGATTGTATACATGGTTTTGCAAGCTATCAGTATGATATCAATTTTACTTATCGATTTTGCCATTCTTTGAGAAATTATTCGCAACATACTGACTTACCAATAAATGAGGTAAAAGCTGTTAGCCCAGATGATGAGACTGTTATAATAGATTTCTATATTGATTTAGATTATCTTTTAAATTCCAACTTTAAATGGAAAAAATTGAAAGGGGAGTTGATAAAACTAAACCAAGAAACATCTAAGATTGACGCTATAGCTCTAGTGAAAGAATACTTTAATGCTCTTACAGAGCTCTATGGTAATTATAATAAGTTGTTTTTAAAGTTAAACCATAATACATTAGTAGATATTAAATCAAAGTTGGAATCATTAAAATTGAAACACTCTAGGTATTATATTTCAAAGATAAGCAAGTATGATCTTAAATATAATCCTGGAAATTATACTATGTCACCACTTGCAGCATTTGCTGAAATTGAAGAGATTTATATTGAACTTTCAAAAATTGGTTTGGTTAAAATTGTCAATAAAAGTAATTAAGGAGAACACACATGTCTAAAGAACTTTCATCTAAATACAATCCAGCCGAGGTTGAGGCTGGTCGTTACCAAAAATGGCTTGATGCTGATGTTTTCAAGCCTTCAGGCGATCAAAAGGCTAAGCCTTATTCAATCGTTATTCCACCACCAAACGTTACAGGTAAACTTCACCTTGGTCACGCTTGGGATACAACTTTGCAAGATATTATCATCCGTCAAAAACGCATGCAAGGTTTTGATACGCTTTGGCTTCCAGGAATGGACCACGCTGGTATTGCGACTCAGGCTAAGGTTGAGGAGCGCTTGCGTGGTGAGGGCATTTCCCGCTATGACCTTGGTCGTGAGTCTTTCTTGACGAAAGTCTGGGAATGGAAGGACGAATATGCCACTACCATCAAGGAACAATGGGGCAAGATGGGGCTCTCTGTAGACTATTCTCGTGAGCGTTTCACTCTTGACGAAGGTTTGTCAAAAGCTGTTCGTAAGGTCTTTGTGGACCTTTACAAGAAAGGCTGGATCTACCGTGGTGAGTTTATCATCAACTGGGACCCAGCAGCTCGCACAGCCCTTTCTGATATTGAGGTGATTCACAAGGATGTGGAAGGTGCCTTCTACCACATGAATTACATGCTGGAAGATGGTTCACGCGCCCTTGAAGTTGCTACAACTCGTCCTGAGACTATGTTTGGGGACGTTGCGGTTGCGGTTAATCCAGAAGACCCGCGCTACAAGGATTTGATTGGTAAAAACGTCATCCTTCCAATCGCTAATAAACTCATCCCAATCGTTGGAGATGAGCACGCAGATCCTGAGTTTGGTACTGGTGTCGTGAAAATCACACCTGCCCACGATCCAAATGACTTCTTGGTTGGCCAACGTCATAACTTGCCACAAGTCAACGTCATGAACGACGACGGAACTATGAATGAGCTTGCCTTTGAATTTTCAGGCATGGATCGTTTTGAAGCTCGTAAGGCAGTCATTGCTAAGTTGGAAGAAATCGGTGCCCTTGTCAAAATCGAAAAACGTGTCCACAGTGTTGGTCACTCAGAACGTACAGGTGTCGTAGTTGAGCCACGCTTGTCTACTCAATGGTTCGTCAAGATGGACCAATTGGCTAAGAACGCCATTGCCAACCAAGACACAGAGGACAAGGTCGAATTCTACCCACCTCGTTTCAACGATACCTTCCTTCAATGGATGGAAAATGTCCACGACTGGGTTATCTCTCGTCAGCTTTGGTGGGGTCACCAAATCCCTGCCTGGTACAATGCTGATGGTGAAATGTATGTCGGCGAAGAAGCTCCAGAAGGTGACGGATGGACTCAGGACGAAGACGTCTTGGATACTTGGTTCAGTTCTGCCCTCTGGCCATTTTCAACCATGGGCTGGCCTGAAGTCGACTCAGAAGACTTTAAACGTTATTTCCCAACTTCAACCTTGGTAACAGGTTACGACATCATCTTCTTCTGGGTGTCTCGTATGATCTTCCAGTCATTGGAATTCACAGGCCGTCAACCATTCCAAAACGTCCTTATCCACGGTCTCATTCGTGACGAGCAAGGACGCAAGATGTCTAAGTCTCTCGGTAACGGGATTGACCCAATGGATGTTATCGAGAAATACGGTGCCGATGCCCTTCGATGGTTCCTTTCAAACGGTTCTGCGCCAGGACAAGACGTGCGTTTCTCTTATGAGAAAATGGATGCTTCATGGAACTTTATTAACAAGATTTGGAACATTTCTCGCTATATCCTCATGAACAATGGAGGTTTGACGCTGGATGTGGCGCATGACAATGTCACAAAAGTTGCAACAGGTGAGGCTGGTAATGTGACGGACCGCTGGATTCTCCACAATCTCAACGAAACCATTGCAAAAGTTACTGAAAACTTTGATAAGTTCGAGTTTGGTGTGGCTGGTCATATCCTTTACAACTTCATTTGGGAAGAATTTGCCAACTGGTATGTTGAGTTGACCAAGGAAGTTCTTTACAGCGACAATGAAGACGATAAGGTAATTACTCGATCTGTTCTCCTCTATACGCTGGATAAAATCCTTCGTCTCCTTCACTCAATAATGCCGTTCGTGACAGAAGAAATCTTTGGTCAGTACGCTGAAGGCTCTATCGTGACAGCAGCATACCCAACTGTCAACCCAGCCTTTGAGGACCTTGCTGCCCACACTGGTGTGGAAAGTCTCAAAGACTTGATCCGTGCCGTTCGTAATGCGCGTGCGGAAGTAAATGTAGCACCAAGCAAACCTATCACCATCCTTGTTAAGACAAGCGATAGCGACTTGGAAGCCTTCTTTAACAGCAATGTCAACTATATCAAACGCTTTACAAATCCAGAACACTTGGAAATCGCATCAACCATCCCTGCACCTGAACTGGCTATGTCAAGCGTTATTACAGGAGCCGAAATCTTCTTGCCACTGGTAGACCTCTTGAATGTCGAAGAAGAATTGGCACGTCTGGAAAAAGAACTTGCCAAATGGCAGAAAGAACTCGACATGGTTGGCAAAAAACTCAGCAACGAACGCTTCGTCGCCAACGCTAAACCAGAAGTTGTCCAAAAAGAAAAAGACAAACAAGCCGACTACCAAGCCAAGTATGATGCGACCGTAGCACGTATTGATGAGATGAAGAAGTTGGTGAAATGATGTTAAAAACCTAACCCTATCGGGTTGGGTTTTACATTTGATAATGTTATAATAAAAAGGAGAAACTTTAGGAGAATACTATGGGGAAAATTGTTGCTATTGATTTATTTAACGGTGCAGGTGGCACTACAAGTGGCCTTAAAAAATCAGGCATAGATGTTCAAGTTGCTGTTGAAATTGATTCCGTAGCTGTTAAAACTTATAAGTTAAATAATCCTGAGGTGTCTGTAATAGATATGGAGTAAATAAAACTTCAATTTTACAAGCTTTATATGGTTCTCCAGCCAATAAAAGTGTGTCTGAATATTGGTTTAGTACAAATGTTGATCAAATAGATGAAGTGGATGGGAAACAATGTTTAATCTATTCATATTATAACGTTAAAGCTTCTAGAAATGTAGAAGTTCTTAAAGGCCGTTCTGGAACAAAAAAAGGATTAGATTATTGGGAACCATATGCTCCTCAAAAACAATATGAGATGGAAAGATTACCCAAAAATAAATATATTGGAAGTTCTTCGACAGACAGATGGGATGGCATTGAAAAAAATGTTGTCTTTTGTGATTGTAAAGAATATGTTTCTGCTTTTGATTTATTTTTCTATCACTATAATTTTAAAAAAATTTCTACTCAACGTAGTAAACAAGATTTTATAAGATTACGATCTAAACCAGTTGCTGATATTTTAAAGAATAATACAAGTAGTTATACGCGTTATAAAAAGGAAATGGTTATAGATAATGTTAAAGTTGATGATAAAGTTTGTGAAATTATTAGTGAAATAATGGATGAATCTTATACAGACATTCAAATTTTAACACATAAGTTGTATTCAAAAGGTGATGATATAAAAGCTTCCAAAACTATTTGGATGAAAAAATCTGGAAAAGAATATTCCGAGGCTTTTGCAGGAACAGGTGAGGCTAGAATTATTTTGTTAGTAAATGATATAGTAAATGCGCAATCAAATTCATTAATATTAATAGATGAACCTGAAATCTCACTTCATCCGAGTGCAATCTATAAATTTAAAGAGTTTTTACTTCAAGAGTGTTTAAATAAAAAACATCAAATTATTATCACTACACATTCTACACAACTTATAAAAGATTTTCTTAGAGAAGCCGTGAAACTTTTAGTGAAAAACGGAGAAAAGGTAGATGTTATTGAAAATATTGATTATCAGGATGCATTTTTTGAATTAGGTGATGTGTATCATTCTAGGAAGATGATTTATGTTGAAGATAGACTAGCTAAATATATTCTAGAGTTTGTTATCACTCATTCAGGTAGTGAGAATCTTAAACAGAATTTAGTAGTGAGATATATTCCTGGTGGAGCAAATCAAATAATTTGTAATAATATTTTAAACTCATCGTATTTAGATTCCGATAACCATTATTTTTGGCTTGATGGAGATCAAAACACTAATGTTAGTGAATCAAATAATTTAATGAACTATCTTGAAAATGGTGTTGTTATATCAGATAAAATTCCTGAATCAGATAATAAAAATCTTGATGATATTATAAAATTGATAACGGGATGTCCAATTAAATTTAATGTTTCAGGTAATAAAGGGCAAAAAAATAATATTGAATTAATTGCGAAACAAAGAAGCTTTATAGATTATTGGGCTAAATACGTTTCTTATCTTCCTTTCCCAACCCCAGAGTTTTTTTTAGCTAATTTGTGTAACAGCGTAGATAGGGAAGGTTATGATTTTTCTAAAGATGGCAACGGAAAAGAATATTTTAGAAAAAAAACTCAAGTAGCGTTAGGAATAGAGAATATAACTTCTGAAGATATTTTCCAGGAGCAAAGAAGAGCTGTTTCAAAAATACAGCCAGAATCATCAATGTTTCAGTGTATTAAAGAAAAATTAGAGGCATTGTTCTAATTCCTTAGATTAGGTACTACATAACAAATTTTTTAAATTCAAACCCGCACCAAAAACAACATTGCAACTTTCTTCTCAGGTAATGTGTTGGGATTTGAACAGACCAACGAGTTCATAGAGGTGTATGCCAATGAGTTTGATAAGTATGCGCGTCAGACTTATTAGTTCATTTATCCAGATATATCTCGATAATCATATTATTTAGTCAAAGAACATCCCATATGAGGGCATGAAATGCTAAGTTTAGCTTGCTCACTATTAAGATGAAGTATATATATTTCATAGAACTTATTGTGAAGGATTTTTATAATTTTCGCCAATTCCATACCCATTTCACCATTTACCGATGACACAGAAAAACAATTGAAAGGATATTTCTATGCAACCAACTTACAACATTGACAATCCAAACTTGTCTTATGAAGCGAAGCGTGATTTATGGCGGATAGGTTTTGGTCTGCAGAAAGTTGACAATCTAGTGCCATCAGCGTATATGGAATCTTTGGCTGAGAAACAGTCCCGGGGAGAACTGACTTATGAGCAGGTTTATGAGGATGCAACGGCTTATCACCATACTATTGATGCAAGTACGGAAGAGGCAGACTTGGTTTCTCTACGTATTGTAGAACTATTGTCTCGAAGAGGCTTTAGCTTTAGTCCTGCGACCTTACTTGCTATTCATAAGGAGTTGTTTCAAGATATATTTGAACCCTCTATTCCGGTGGGGCAATTTCGTCAGACCAATATCACAAAGAATGAACCTGTTTTGAATGGTGAAAGTGTTGTGTACTCTGATTACTCCATGATTCAAATGACCTTAGATTATGATTTTAATCAGGAAAAACAAGTTGCATATGCGACACTAACTCAGGCGGATGTGGTTAAACAAATCCAGCATTTTATTTCAGGAATCTGGCAGATTCATCCATTTCGCGAAGGAAACACTCGGACAGTAACGGTCTTTTTGATTCAGTATCTTCGTGAGTTTGGTTTTGATATTGATAATACACCATTTCAGCAACATTCCAAATATTTTCGTGATGCCTTGGTATTAGATAATGCAAAGATTTTACAGCGACGTCCTGAGTTTTTAACAGCTTTTTTTGAAAATCTCTTGCTCGGTGGTCAAAATGATTTGTCTTCAGAAAAAATGTATCTAGATTTAGACCTTGATTTTTCATAATCCAAATACTGAGTAAACATTGAATTTTAGGCAAAAATGAAGTAAATATTCTCACAAGAAAACGTATATCATCAAAGTTTTAGGTGTACTGACCCCAAACAGTTAGACAATTAATTTATCCGAAGGATTTAGTTCTGTA
>ERZ1023302.150-NODE-150-length-10769-cov-566.937372_pt1 | contig 10769 bp, 9 predicted proteins | sample MGYA00380473_ERZ1023302 | MGnify/ENA primary metagenome ERZ1023302 (study PRJEB33173, sample SAMEA4830380) | metagenome | study: EMG produced TPA metagenomics assembly of the PRJEB25223 data set... | reverse complement strand
CTGAAAAGATAACAATCGCTTTACGATCGTGGTTTGGATTGAAAATATTCATATTCTACCTAGTTTTTTATTGTAGGAGGTTTGCGAACTACGAGGGCGGGTATTTTAGTAGTGAAGTTCTATTTTAGCAAGACAAGTGAAATATTTTGTTGGGATATAAAGCCGTTGTGCTACAATTCGTAGGTTTTTAATTTAGCAAAAAGGTTTACTTATGAAAAAATGGTTATTCATTATCGCTGGCGTATTAATTATTTCAGCTTGCGCAAATAAAGATGTGTATTTTAACGGCGCAGAAGGTTCTCATTCAGGTGTTAAATTTGATAAAGATTCTCGCCAATGGGGACTAAATCAATAAAAAAGTGCGGTTATAAAGAAGCCTATTTTACATTGTAGATAGGCTTTTATTATTTAGATTTTTTAGTTTTCGAGCTTATTGAAGTTATCAATAAAATTTCATTTTGATTTTAATAGCTCAATAATCTCTTTTAATGCCTTAATTTCTGCATCTTTTTGAGCTAATAAGGTATCTTTCATTTCTAGTAAACTATTTAATTTTTCATTTTCAGCTGTTAATGCTTCATTAGTACCGAAATGACTGTTAGTTAAGTTATAAGAATTATCGCCACCTACCGCAAAGAAAATCGATCTATCCTTACAAGTAATCAATTCGCCCATATCAATATTAAATACATTCGCAATTTGCTGTAATTTATCTAAATTAATACTGCTTTGTCCACGCTCAATTTTGGCATATCCATTCGGTGACATTGAAAGCTTCTCCGCCATTTCTTCTTGCGACCATTGATTGATTTCTCTCATTACGCGAATTTTATCGTGGACTTCCATTTTATTTCCTTAAAGTGCGGTTTTACACATTGTTAGGTTAGTTTTTAATATTACTTGTTTGTGGTAAAAATTTCCTTGAAGTATATCATTTAGACAGTTTTTATCCAAAATTTTATGGAGTCTTTGATGATTAATAATCAGGGTAAGGTAATTCTATTCCACCTGAAAAAATTTCATCTTTAAGTAAAAAATAATGAAACATTGTAAAAATTCCATTCTTATGAGAAATCGAAAAATCTTATTTATTCTTTTAATTCCTTTAGTTGCACAAGGAAAAGTCATTGAAGGGTCGGGCTATACCTTAGTACATTCACAAACAGGGGATACAATAGAATATACCTACGATGCCGCCACTAAAATAATTCCCCTAAACTCCCTCATCATCGCCTCACAAGACGGGACGAATAATATTACGATAAAAGGCAAATTAGCAGATAATCCCGAAGACCCAGTGCCGCCTACTATTGAAAATAGAATGTTTGAAAGGATGATAAAAGTAGATGGTTATTCTTACACTTTAAGAGATAGACAAAAAAGTGGTGCAGTATTACTAGCCGACCAAAGCTATCAAGGAAAAAACAACATCACTTTTGAAAACACAAACATCGTCAGTTATCGTGCACCTGTCGGTATTATGTCTTTTGATCAAATCAATTCCAGTGTATCCCCAAGCTTAGCACCGACAACGCTGACTTTTAAAGGTCGCAATAATATTAATATAGATGTAGATGTAAATGTAAATGAATCTTCAACCTACGGTATTTTGTTGTTTAATAATAGTGAAAAAGTGGGGGAGTATCGCATTACTTCCGAAGAAGGATCAAAGTTGGATATTAAGGTCAAATCGGGTGCAGTTAAAGGGCAAGGTATTACTATTAATCACTATAACAATACAGAGCGTAGTACAAAGGTAAACCCTGACTACCCAACAAAAACTACGATGGATTTTAAGGGCGATGTGAATATTGAAGTTGATAGAAACGGTCAGGATCAGGCGGAAAATTATGGAGTTGGCTTATCTGCTCGGGCTAATAAAAGGAATAGAGGTCATATTCCTGATGATTCTAAAATGGAAGTCACATTTCGGGGAAATCTTACTATTGATGTGACGCCTGTATATGATGACAAGGGGAATCCTAAGAGTATTGGAGACGCTATAAGTGTAGATGGAAAAAACAGCAAAGTTGATATTGTTGGTGAAGCAGACAAGGTTGTTCAAATCAAGGGGGATATTCATGCCTATAATAGTGGTGTGGTCAATGTTAATTTAGGTAATGAAAACTCCTATTTTGAAGGTGAAGCGCATATTGGGAAACAAGCTTATACATCTAAGCAAAACCTGTTTGATGAAACTGTAGATGCTGATGATAATGTAATGCTCAATAATACAAACATTGAGCGTAAAAAAAGACAAATTGATTCTTGGACAAAACGTTTAAATAACCCCACAGTAAGTGAAAAGTTAAAAGAAAAATTAAAGAAACGGATTGCTGATACGGAAGCTGAGATTCAGCGAACTAAAGAATTTTTTGATGAAAATGGTATTATCAAAAATGATGTCATCGATAATACGAAAAATGCTATTAATCTAACCATGAGTAATGGGGCTCGTTGGAAAGTAACAAATGATTCAATGTTGAAAGAGTTGGACTTGTCGAAAGATGCGCGGGTCGAATTTAGCGACAGCAATAAATTCGTCAAAGTGTCTGTGAGCAATCTCAAGGGCGACGGCGGCGTGTTCAAAATGTATGGCGACATCGTCAAAGGCGAATCGGACAAGCTGATTACCCGAAAAGGCAGCGAAGGAACGCATATTATTGAATATGAAGATGAAGCGACTGCTAAAACAACAGGAAAGGAATACCTTAAACTTGTTGAAAATAGAGGCGATGAAAAAGATAACAAAGCGATTTATAAACTGAATGTCGGCTGTACCGAACAAGGGGCTTACTGTTTTTCCATAGGTGAGTCTACAGATTCTAAAATAGTCGATATTAAGGCTGACAATAAACACGATTTCTATCTTTATCCAGCCACTTTGAGTTCATGGGCTCAGGCTGCAGTGGTGTTGAATGATTTAATCTATCAATCTAATTTAACTTTAACTGAAAGTTTATATCAACGTTTGGGAGAGGTTCATTTCAATAAAGAGATTGTTAAACAACAAAATGTTTGGGTTAAATCTCTTGGTGGCGAATATGTCGGAACAGAAACTGTGAAAGTGAGAGGATACACAAATCGTTATCGTGGATTAAAAGCAGGTTATGATTGGATTAAAGCAAGAGGAAATTGGATTAATTACAACGGGCTCTCATTTGGATACATCAATTCAACTGCACGATTGAACACATTTGGTGGAAAAATTCATATTTATGGTAAAGAGTTAGGTTTATATTCTGCTTGGCTAAACAAAGAAAACGATCTGTATTTGGATTTTTGGGCAAAAGCTATTAGATATCGTGGTGGCTATAATGTAATTAATTATTCAAATAAAGACATTACATCTCCAAACATCATGGCGTCTACATACATTTTTTCTTCTGAAATGGGGAAACGTTTTAACCTAAGCCAAAATGCTGAACGTGTTATTTATTTCCAACCAGAAGCACAATTAAGTTATCACGCTACGAATGGCTATTCATTTAAAACCTCACATGATGCAAGCGTTAAAACAGAAAGAATGCGTAGTTTAGTGGGGAGAATTGGTTTTCGTGCAGGGATAGATTATTTCAAAGAAAAAAATCTACATCCTTATGTCAAGCTAATGTATGAAAGAGAATTTTTAGGTGAAATGCAACACACATTTAATGAAGTTGCAGTTGAGAGATTCAGTAATAAAGGGAGTTGGTGGGTTTATGGTTTTGGGCTCTCTTATATGAATAAAGCGAAAAATACGCAACTCTATTTCGAGGCACAACGTTCTTCAACGCATAACTTTAAACAAAATTGGCAAGCTCATCTTGGTGTAAGATACTTGTTCTAATTAATGTTTCATATTTACGTTCCATAAAAATAGAGCGATAACTTTTAGGAGAGTTATCGCTTTTTTATTTCAGGAAAAATTATTCTACTTTCACAATCCAGCCTTCAGGTGCTTCGACATTACCGAATTGGATGCCTGTTAGTTCATCGTAAAGACGACGGGTAACAGGGCCTACTTCGGTTTCTGAATAGAAAACATGGAAGTTGCCGTTGTGTTGAATGCCGCCAACAGGGGTAATTACTGCTGCAGTACCGCACGCACCAGCTTCTACGAATTGATCGAGTTGGTCGATATACACATCGCCCTCGATTGTTTCCATTCCTAAACGCTCTTTTGCGATATGTAAAAGAGAGTATTTGGTAATACTTGGTAAAATTGATTCTGATTTTGGCGTGATAAATTTATTGTCTTTTGTGATCCCAAAAAAGTTTGCCGCACCGACTTCTTCAATTTTGGTGTGAGTTTTTGGATCTAAATAAATAGCATCCGCAAATTTACGTTCTGGCGTACCTTGTTCTGCGGCTAATTCGTGTGGAAGTAAGCTTGCTGCGTAGTTTCCGCCCACTTTTACGCCACCGGTTCCCATTGGTGCTGCACGGTCGTAATCGGTCGTGATGAAGTTTGATGGAGCCAAACCACCTTTGAAGTAAGCACCCACTGGGCAACAGAAAACAGAGAAAATAAACTCTGGTGCCGCTTTCACACCGATGTTTTCGCCCACGCCAATTAAGAATGGACGTAAGTATAAAGTTGCACCAGAGCCGTAAGGGCCTAACCAATCTTGGTTAGCTTTAACCACTTCTTTACACGCACGTACGAATAATTCAGTTGGTACGCGTGGCATTAAAAGACGGTCTGCGGTACGTTGCATACGCTCTGCATTTGCTTGCGGGCGGAATAAGTTGATTGAACCATCTTTGCAACGGTAAGCCTTTAAGCCTTCAAAACATTGCTGACCGTAGTGAAGTGCGGTAGAACCTTCGTGAATATGTAATGTGCTATCTGTAGTGAGTTTTCCTTCGTCCCATTTGCCATCTTTCCAGTGAGCGATGAAGCGGTAATCTGTTTTAATATAACTAAAACCAAGGTTATTCCAGTCTAAGTTTTTCATTTTGCTTCCTTTTTTTATGAAGTTATGTCGCCTAGGGTAAGTATACCCTAGGCTAGTTTTAATACTACCCCTTTGGGGGAGATAGGATGTTCCCCAAAGGGGAACCATTATTACTATAATTAGCCGTGGGTATGTTTACCCACGGTTATATATTTTTGTGAAAGTGTTGCTTAATCTACAATATTCTCTCTTTGATTAAAATAATAGATTTTCAAAATCGCTCAAATTTCAAGAAATCAACAAGGAATTGTCAAAATTGTGAAGTGGATCAGGAAATCAATATGTAATTGTGATAGAATTAGGATGAAAAAAACGCCGCTCAATGGAGCGGCGATTTAACCAAATCGGTTTAATAATATACAGGAAGTAAATGAGTAACAAATTGTCACTCAAGTTCGGTTTCCCGAACTATATGCAAACACAACATCATACTTAAGTCTGAAACTCATTAACTAGTAAGGAATTACCAATCATTAAGTATGGCGATATTTTAAGAAAAAAGGGCAAGAAAGGACAAGCGACGTTTTTTTATTTGAGGTATTAGAAAAACTAATTTGAAATAAATCTTGTCCATTATAGACGAAAATTTTATAAATGGAAATACTTATGTATAAACGTTTGCCACCATTGAATTCACTAAAATCTTTTGAGTCGGCTGCTCGTTATTTAAGTTTTACTAAAGCAGCAGATGAGCTTTGTGTTACACAGGCGGCGGTTAGTCATCAAATTAAATTATTAGAAGAATTTTTAGGGATTGAATTATTTAAGCGAAAGAATCGTTCTTTAGAATTAACGGAGCTTGGTAAAGCTTATTTTGTTGATATTAATAAAATTCTACGTCGTTTAAATGAAGCAACAGAGCGATTATTAACGTTAAAAACGGATCCGCATTTAAATATTAGCGTACCACAAACTTTTGGTATTCAATGGCTCGTGCCACATTTAAGTGAATTTAATCAGCTTTATCCACAAATTGAGGTGCGTTTAACAGGCGTGGATCAAGACGAAGGCTTGTTAAATAAAGAAATTGATCTTGCTATTTATTATGGCTTGGGAAATTGGCAGAATCTTCAAGTAGATCGTCTTGGCGAAGAAAATTTATTGATTTTTGCGTCGCCTGAATTACTAGATAAAAATCCAATTATTCAGCCTGAAGATTTAAAAAAACACACATTAATTCACATTCATACCTGTGATAATTGGCAAGCGATGGCAAATCATTTACAGTTAGATGATTTAAATATTCAGCAAGGACCGTTATTTAGCCATACATTTATGGCGTTACAGGCGGCTATTCACGGGCAAGGCATTGTATTAGCTAATCGCTTATTAGCCTTGCAAGAAATTGAAAATGGATCATTGCAAGCAGTGTTGCCGACTAATTTGCCTGATCCAAAATCATTTTATGTGGTCAATCATCTTGATCGCCTTGATGACCAAAAAATTCAAGCATTCCGTCAGTGGATTATTAACTCAATTAAACAAGAAGAAAATGAATAAACTCGCATTATATTGTCGCCCAGGTTTTGAGAAAGAAGTCGCCGCAGAGATTACCGATCAAGCAAGTCATTTAGGTGTATTTGGTTTTGCTCGAGTGCAAGATAATTCGGGCTATGTCATTTTTGAATGTTATCAACCTGATGAGGCAGATTGTCTTGCCCGAGACATTCCTTTTAATCGTTTGATTTTTGCTCGTCAGATGATGGTTATTTCCGATTTATTGGAAGATTTAGATCCCGCTGATCGTATTAGTCCCATCGTGGCGGCGTTTGAAGAATTATCACAACAAATTAATTTTGCTCAATCTAGCGAGCTTTTTGTAGAAACTGCAGATACAAATGAAGCGAAGGAGCTTTCCACTTTTTGTCGTAAATTTACCGTGCCTTTACGTCAGGCATTGAAAAAACAAGGTTGGCTTTCGGCAAAGGCGAGTCAAAAGTGTGGTCAATTTTTACATTGTTTTTTTGTAAAACCGAATTGCTGTTATGTGGGATATTCTTATGTGGATAATCATTCCCCCCATTTTATGGGAATCCCTCGTTTAAAATTTCCTGCAGATGCGCCGAGTCGCTCCACGTTAAAACTAGAAGAAGCTATTTTGACTTTTATTCCGCGTAAAGAAGAGAATAAACGTTTAAATGAAAATATGATTGGCGTTGATTTAGGGGCTTGCCCTGGTGGTTGGACGTATCAATTAGTCAAACGCGGTTTATTTGTTTATGCTGTTGATCACGGAAAAATGGCGGCGAGTTTGCATGATACGGGGCGCATTGAACATTGCGCGGAAGATGGTTTTAAATTTCAGCCCCCAAAAAGGAAAAAAGTGGATTGGTTAGTCTGTGATATGGTGGAACAACCAAGTCGTATTTCTTTATTAATTGGCAAATGGTTGTTGAATGGTTGGTGCCGAGAAACCATCTTCAATTTAAAATTACCCATGAAAAAACGTTATCAAGAAGTGATATTATGTTTAGAAAACTTGGCTGTTATGTTGGCTGAGCAGAATTTAAATTTTGATATCCAAGCAAAACATTTATATCACGATCGTGAAGAAATCACGGTTCATATAGCATTAAAACCTTGAGTGAACTGTTTTCATAACCAAAAAGGACGTCGCGAATGAATTTACACGAATACCAAGCAAAACAACTATTTGAGCGTTATGAATTACCCGTAAAAAATGGGGTGGTCTGTCAATCTGTTGAGGAAGTCGATTTGGTACTGGCTCAACTTTCAGGCGATAAGTGGGCAGCGAAATGTCAAGTTCACGCTGGTGGGCGTGGTAAAGCAGGTGGCGTTAAATTAGTGCAAAATGTAGAGGAAGCAAGAGCTTTTGCAGAAAAATGGCTAGGGCAACGTTTAGTCACTTTTCAAACGGATAAATTGGGGCAGCCAGTAAACCAGATTTATTTTGAAGAAACTTGCGATATTGATAAGGAATTTTACTTAAGTGTGGTTGTTGATCGCGCCTCTCAAAAAGTGGTGTTTATTGCTTCCTCTGCAGGTGGAATGAATATTGAAGAAATCGCGCAAAATTCACCGCACTTACTCCACAAAGTCACCATTGATCCTTTATTTGGAGGATTGCCTTATCAAGGGCGTGAATTGGCGTTTAAATTAGGGTTAAGTGGTACGCAAAACAAACAGTTTACCGATATCTTTATGGGCTTATCTCGTTTGTTTTTAGAAAAAGATTTATCTTTACTGGAAGTCAATCCACTTGTTCTAACTAAACAAGGCAATTTGGTTTGTCTCGATGCTAAAATATCTGTTGATGATAACGCTTTATTTCGCCATAAAGATTTATTGGCACTGCAAGATTTAACTCAAAATGATGCTCGTGAAGCAGAAGCTGAAAAATTCCAGTTAAACTATGTGGCTTTAGAGGGCGATATTGGTTGTATGGTAAACGGGGCTGGGCTTGCAATGGGCACCATGGATATTGTGAAACTCTATGGTGGGAAGCCTGCGAATTTTCTTGATGTGGGTGGTGGTGCAACGCAAGAGCGGGTTGCTGAAGCGTTCAAAATCATTTTAACCGATCCTTCCGTTAAAGTGATTTTAGTGAATATTTTTGGTGGCATTGTTCGTTGTGATTTGATTGCTGAAGGCGTGATTGCTGCAGTAAATGAAGTGGGCGTGAGAGTGCCTGTGGTTGTGCGATTAGAAGGAACGAATGCTGAAATCGGTCGCCAAATTTTAGTGGAAAGTGACGTTAATATTCTTACCGCACAGAGTTTACAACAAGCCGCAGAATTAGCCGTGAATGCAGCAAAAGGAGAACACTAATGGCGATTTTAATTGATAAAAATACCAAAGTGATTTGCCAAGGTTTTACTGGTGGACAAGGGACTTTTCATTCTGAACAAGCATTAGCCTACGGAACGCAATTAGTTGGTGGCGTATCGCCAAATAAAGGTGGAACTACCCATCTTGGTTTGCCAGTATTTAATACAGTTCGTGAAGCTGTCGAAAATACGGGGGCAACAGCGACAGTCATTTATGTGCCAGCATCATTTTGTAAAGATGCCATAATTGAAGCCATTGATGCAGGGATTCAGTTAATTGTCTGTATTACTGAGGGTATTCCTACATTGGATATGCTTAAGGTAAAACAAAAATTAAATGAAACAGGCGTAGTGATGATTGGGCCAAATTGCCCAGGTGTGATTACGCCTGATGAATGTAAAATCGGCATTATGCCTGCTCACATACATAAAAAAGGTAAAGTGGGGATTGTTTCTCGTTCTGGAACTTTAACTTATGAAGCGGTAAAACAAACTACAGATGAAGGCTTTGGACAATCGACTTGTGTGGGTATCGGTGGTGATCCCATTCCGGGTTCTAGTTTTATTGATATTCTCGAAAGATTTCAACAAGATCCCGAAACAGAAGCCATTGTGATGATTGGCGAGATTGGCGGCTCTGCAGAGGAAGAAGCAGCAATCTTCATTAAAGATAATGTCACTAAACCAGTGGTTGCGTATATTGCGGGTATCACTGCGCCAAAGGGCAAACGGATGGGGCATGCTGGTGCTATTATTAGTGGCGGAAAAGGTACTGCCGCAGAAAAAATTGCAGCGCTTGAGGCCGCAGGCGTGACCTGTGTAAAAAGCCTCGCTGAAATTGGTGCAGCTTTGAGAAAGATATTAAAATAATTTAAGAAAATTAACCGCACTTTAGTTTGATAAGGCGTAGATTGACTCTCTACGCCTTTATTTTTATATGCTCGCCATTATAAAGTGAACGCAAAACTGCTATAATCAGCGCACACTTTTTAAGGAAGAAACAGATGAGCCAATTTTTTTATATCCACCCTGAAAATCCACAAGCGCGCTTGATTAATCAAGCCGTAGAGATTTTACAAAAAGGCGGTGTGATTGTGTATCCAACGGATTCGGGATATGCCTTGGGCTGTATGATGGGCGATAAACACGCAATGGATCGCATTGTAGCAATTCGTAAATTGCCTGAAGGACATAATTTTACCTTGGTGTGTAGCGATTTGTCGGAACTTTCAACTTATGCAAGGGTAAATAATACCGCTTATCGTTTGATTAAAAATAATACGCCAGGGCGTTATACTTTTATTCTTACAGCAACGAAAGAATTACCGCGTCGTTTAATGACATCAAAACGTAAAACCATTGGTTTACGCGTACCAGATAATAAGATCGCTTTAGATTTACTTTCAGCTTTAGGCGAGCCTATTTTATCTTGTTCGTTAATGTTGCCTAATGAAGAACATACTACACAATCCGATCCTGAAGAAATTCGTGATCGTTTAGAACATCAAGTGGATTTAATTATCCATGGTGGATATTTAGGGCAAGAGCCTACAACAGTGGTGGATTTAACGGAAGAATCGCCAGTGATTTTACGCGAGGGAAGTGGAAGCACTGATCCTTTTATTTAATACATATTATGTAACAGATAGACGCTTGTGAAAGCGACCTTTCCATTATTTAAGGAAAACAATGAAACCTAGTCAAAAACAAACTCAAAGACAACCGCACTTTTCCAAAGATTCAGCAAAGAAAAGTGATTTTTCAGTTAAAAATGATAGACGTTCAGTGTCTCGTACTGCACGCATAGAAACGGCAAATACGAAAAAAAGTGCGGTTAATTCTGACAACAAATTTTTAGCTAAGCCAAAAGCGAAACCTATTGTAAAAGCCTCGAATCAACCTAAAATAGAGGGCGAAAAATTACAGAAAGTTTTAGCGCGTGCTGGGCAAGGCTCCCGTCGTGAAATTGAAACGATGATTGCCGCCGGCCGAGTGAGCGTAGAGGGTAAAATTGCGACTTTAGGCGATCGTATTGACGTAC
>ERZ1023302.149-NODE-149-length-10804-cov-4.770211_pt1 | contig 10804 bp, 10 predicted proteins | sample MGYA00380473_ERZ1023302 | MGnify/ENA primary metagenome ERZ1023302 (study PRJEB33173, sample SAMEA4830380) | metagenome | study: EMG produced TPA metagenomics assembly of the PRJEB25223 data set... | reverse complement strand
ACCGACACCAAAGCCAGTGTTTTTAGTGCTGTTGTTAGCAGTTTTACGTTCGCTGTTGACATAGCCAGTGTAGATGTGACCTGTGGTGGCTTTATTAAAGGCATATTTACCGCCAACACCGACACCCATTGACTTATTATCAAAACCAGCGACATTTTTAATCAAAGCTACTTGACCGTAGGCTGTCCATGGGGTGGCGGTCTTCATTTCACCACTCACGATAAGGGTGTTTTCTTTTTTGCTGTTTCTTGTGTCAAATTTAGAAATTTGATATAAAGCGCCCGCCGTTAATGCTGGAGAGACAGCATAGTTACCAGATAGGCGTAAGTGGTTGTTTTTGCCATAACCAATGTAAGACGCACCCACATTCATAGGACCTGTGCTATAAGTAGCACCGATGCCATATTGGTCTTTATCAGCAAGACCACCGACATCAGTGTCTCTATCAAAAGCATACATGGCTAAGAACTGAGCACCATTGTATTCAGGTGATACATAAGCAAAGGCATTGTTGGCACGTCGGGCATTAAAAGTAGGGCCGATGTCGCCCACGTTATTACCTTCCAACATGCTGGCAAAATCAACATTATCATCAATGGCGGTTAAGCGACCAGCCAATAATTTGCCGTATTGTTTATGAGCAAGACCTAGGTAAGTATCACGAGATGTGAACTGAGCTGCGTCACCATTATCAATGGCAACACCATACTCAAGCTGATAAACCACATCGATATCGGCGGTCAATGCTTCTGAGCCTCTTAGACCAATACGTGAGCTGTTTGAGTTAAGGCCGCTTGTATTGGTGTCTTCTTTGGTCTGCACAATGCCTGACTTATAAGTTGTCTCAGCATTGCTGGCATCAACGGTCAAATACGCTTTACCGTAAACGGTGGGTGCTGCGTTAGCAGCAGATACAGATAGAGCAGCAACAGCTGACGCTAAAAGTAGTTTTTTCATGGGTCTCTCCACTTTACATTTTTTAGTGATGGGCTGCCCTAATAAGCTAACGCCCAGTTGGCAATCTATGACTAGACCACCGTGGTTTAAATTAAAGGTTTACATTGAACAGAGCATGGCAACGTCATGTCATCAGATTGTTGGTCATAAAATCACAAAAAGAAAGCACTTATGTCAGATAAGGTACTTAACTTGGCATCATATAAGCAACATCTTTAACCAAACTTTAACCAAACTCATACTCACCCATAAGAATAACAACTTTGACACAATTTGCAACATTTTTTTTATTATTTGGGTCATTTTTTACCAAAAAATTTTATGACTGAGACGCATATTTGCCTTGATGGTCATGTTGCATCAACCAAATGGCCAATAAAAGGCACGCCAGCAACAGCAGACATGTCCGACACAATGGCACTTAAATGCCCGCTAATGGCTTGTTTTTTGTGATAAGCATGCTTGATATTTGCTACAATGCTGTTTTTGTTTTTATTATTTTTTGCTTTTATCATTTTTTATTGTCATCTTTAAGGTTAATTATGCCGTCCACATCTTTTTGCCCTGCTGATGAAGCCTTAGCAAACAACATCATACCGAAAAATATCATGTCGAAAAACGACCACAACAGCGACCATAACAACAGTAACGCCACCACCGCCTCAGCTGACATCAGTGGCATTCTGGCATTTTTGGGCTGTCGCACCTCATCTGCTTGGTTAACCGCCGCCTGTCATAACCTGCCCCTAATCTTACAAGACCATGCCAATTGTGAAAAAAAAGCCGCTGGTACGGCGATGAATTTGATTTTTCGGTATGAATTTAATACCGAGTTACAAAAAAAACTGGCACAGCTTATCCGAGAAGAGATGTTGCATTATGAACAAGTGTTGGCACTGATGGCAGAACGAGGGCTGTCTTGGTCGCATCTGCCAGCAGGACGTTATGCCAAAGGCATGCTTAAACACAAACGTACCCATGAGCCTGCTGCCATGATTGATGTGTTGATTATTGGGGCATTTATTGAAGCTCGTTCATGTGAGCGGTTTGCAGCTTTGGCACAAGTCGTAGAAGATGAGCGATTGGCAAGATATTACCGCCATTTGCTTAAGTCCGAAAGCCGTCATTACGAAGATTATTTGGCACTGGCAAATGCAATGGCAAACACAACGACAAATGCGATAAGTCATAAAGACATTAACGACAGGGTGGCTTTTTTTCGTGAAGTGGAAGCTGAACTGATAAGCACCCCTGATGATGAATTACGCTTTCATAGTGGCATACCAATCTAAGTGGCATGCCAATCCAAAAAAGACCAAACCCAAATCCAAACAAAAACAAAACCCCAAATGCTGTCCATTTAGGGTTTCAATTCAAGGTTCTAGGGTTTTAAGATTTTTAAGATTTGGACGCAACACGCAACACATTTGGGGCTAAAGATAACTCCACTTTTGGGGTCATAGCGAACGATGCTGGGCGTTTTGTGCATTGGTGTATTTGTTGTTATCTGTGATGTCATCAGATGCCAAACGTGGTTCACCCAAATCAGTGGTTGTTTTTAGGTTTTCATCATTCACCCCCCCATCAAATGCCTGTCCTTGTTGATCACGGCGGTCAGGCTGACGAGCAACATTATCACCATCATTAACATGCGGTAATGGGTTGGTGTCTGCATCTAAGATTTTTGAGCCTTTGATGTTGGTCTCAAGATTGGCTTGAATGTCGGTGCTTGGCTCAACATCTTGTCTGTCTGATGCCTGTCTATTTGGTGTTTTATTGCTGGGCGTGTTGGTCATGGTTTTCCTTTTTCCTTTATTATCAATTATTTTGTTGCCTGACTGATTTGGCTTACTTAAGCTTACTTAAGCTTACTTAAATCATCTACTTTAAGTTCACCTGCGTTAACCCCTGCAGGTGGCAAATTTTCATTGTCTCTTGGGTCAGCATAAATTTCATCGGTTTCTTGCGACTCTTGTGCTGGTCCATCTATCTTAGGTTGATATTTACGACCTTCATAATGATTGATGTCGTCCAAATTGGTGGGGTCTTTGCGTTCCATGATGATTTCCTTCCATTGACACATAAATGAATGAATAAACATAATATTGATAAATCAGCTAACGTGTGTCAGCTTACTGACATTTGCTGACAAGCGGTAGACATAAGACGTAAAACCATGTGTCTTTATGTAACCAAATATGTTACCAAATGGCTTTATGTAACCAATTAATATGACCAAAAAACTCATAACTCAATCCCTTCATACGCCATGACTGTGTGCAAGTCTTTATCCCCACGCCCAGACAGATTGACAATGATGGACTGCTCAGATGTCATGCTTTTGGCAAGTTTTAGGGCATAAGCAACCGCATGAGAGCTTTCTAAAGCAGGAATGATGCCCTCTTTTTGGGTCAGTTGCCCAAAGGCATTCATGGCTTCATCATCAGTGATGGCAACATAGTTAACCCGGTCAACATCTTTTAAAAAACTGTGTTCAGGACCAACCCCCGGATAATCCAAACCTGCCGATATGCTGTGGGTTTCAAGAATTTGCCCATCATCATCTGCCATCAGATAAGTGCGATTGCCGTGCAATACCCCAACACGCCCTGCATTCAGTGGGGCAGAATGTCTGCCTGTCTGAATGCCCTCGCCTGCCGCTTCTACCCCATAAATCGCCACATCAAGGTCGTTTAAAAACTCATAAAACAGCCCAATGGCGTTACTGCCGCCACCAACGCATGCCACCAAGGCATCAGGCAGTTTATTTTCTTTTTCTAGATGTTGGCGTCTGGCTTCTCGCCCAATGATGGCTTGAAAGTCACGTACCAACTGTGGATATGGGTGCGGTCCTGCCACCGTACCGATGACATAATAGGTGCTATCCACATTGGCTACCCAATCTCGCATGGCTTCATTCATGGCATCTTTTAGGGTCTTTGAGCCAGATGTCACAGGCACAACTGTCGCTCCAAGCAGTCGCATGCGATAGACATTCATTTTTTGTCGCTCAACATCATGACTGCCCATATACACCACACATTCTAAACCAAGCCGTGCAGCAATGGTGGCGGTCGCAACACCATGCTGTCCTGCCCCTGTCTCAGCGATGATGCGTCTTTTGCCCACCATCTTGGCAAGTAAAGCTTGACCAATGGTATTATTAACCTTATGCGCCCCTGTGTGATTTAAGTCTTCACGTTTAAGATAAATTTTTGCACCGCCATTTTCTTCACTTAGCCGTTTGGCAAGGTATAACGGCGTGGGTCTGCCAACATAGTCAACCAAATCTTGTTGAAACGCTTGCCAAAATTGTGGGTCAGCTTTGGCTTTGGTGTATATGGCTTCTAATTCTTCGATGGCTTGCATCAAAGTTTCAGAGACAAATCGACCGCCATGCACACCAAAGTGTCCACTGGAGTCTGGAAATTGGGTAAAATCTGTCATGGTGATTGGGTTTTTAGTGTTCATTGGTTTTCCTACAATCATTGATTGGTCATATTAAATTTATTGGCAATTTTGCTAGAATTTTTATTTATTAAAAAGTTAACAGCAGCGAATTTTCAATTTTTTGGGTAAAATTTGGCTTGCTGGCATCGTTATTGCTTAAATCACAAATCCTTAACCACCTTTAATCCTGCAAAGGTTTGAGCGGTTGGCATCACTTCTAATGTGTTGATATTTATATGCTCTGGTTGCTCAACAAGCCACGCCACGATGTTGGCGATGTCGCTTGGTTTGATGAATAAAATGCCATCATACACGGTTTTGGCTTTGTCATCATCGCCTTTAAAACGGACATTGCTAAACTCCGTATCACCACACAACCCCGGCTCTAAGTTAGTCACTCGCACTTTTTTGCCCACCAAATCAGCTCGTAAGTTTAAGCCAAACTGTTTGACAAATGCTTTGGTTGCTCCGTACACATTTGCCCCAAAGTATGGATGATTACCTGCAGTTGAGCCAATGTTGATGACATAACCGCTATTTTTGGCAGTCATATGTGGCAAAATGGCATGAGTTAAGTGAGCCAAACCCAAGATATTGGTGTTAATCATCTGTTGCCAATCAGCAAAATCGGCTTTATCAGCAGGTTCAAGCCCTAACGCCAGCCCTGCATTATTGACCAACACATCAATGTTGGTCAGCAGGTCAGTTGGCAAAGTGGCAAGTGCGGTCGTGGTTGCTGACACATCAGCGATGTCAAAGGCAAGCGGAATGAAACAGTCGCCAAATTGTGCTTTTAAGGCATCTAATTTGGCTTGTCGTCTGCCTGTGCCAATGACGGTATGACCTTTGCTGATGAATAATTCTGCGATTGCTTTACCAAAACCTGATGTTACACCTGTGATTAAGATGTTCATACTGGATTTTCCTTGTGGTCATTGTTGATTTATCTGTCGATTTATCGTTATATTATACTAGTACATAAGTGATTAGTCCATAGACATTGTTCTAAATCTAAGCTTAGTCAAAAAATGACGACACACGTCAGCAACGACACACATCAGTAATGTTGTTATCTGCCAGTTAATTTTTTGACAAAATCCATCATTTTCTCCAAATCTTTCACCCCTTTTTGACTTTCAATCCCGCCACTGACATCAACGCCATAAATTGGTAATTCACAAGTTTGAGCCACATTGTCTGCCGTCAGTCCCCCTGCCAAAATCATCGGTAACGGTGAATTCTTTGGCAATTTGCCCCAATCAAACCGCTCACCTGTACCCCCAAATTTATCAGGGTGGTACAAATCCAGCAATACCCCACTTGCACCATGGTCATATAACTCATTGATTTTTAACAAGATACTGACTTCATCGTCCTCTTCACGTACTCGAATGGCTTTTATCCAGCGTTTACCGACATGCTTTGCCATCTGCTGACACATCAAAGGTGATTCATCGCCGTGAAACTGTATCACATCAAATGGCACTTGCTCAGCCAATGCCACCAGTTCTTGCTCAGACAAATTCACCACCAACGCCACAACGGTGGTAAAGACAGGTATGGCTTTAATAAGCTTTATTGCTTGCTCTACCGTAACCGCTCGGGGGCTTGGTGGATAAAACACCAAACCAATGGCATCTACACCAAGCTTAACAGCATTGGCAACATCTTGTGCTTGCGTTAAGCCACAGAATTTTATGGCAGGTCTTGTACTTGAACCCCTTGTGCTTGAAGCCCTTGTACTTGAAATCCTTGTGCTTGCATTCTTAGCACCACCAAAAGCATTCATATCGCAATATCCCCACAATCCATATCTAATCTAAACAATCATAAAAAAAGCGACTGGCTTTGCCAATCGCTTATGTTTATCAGCCATCATCAGACTGACCATATGATAAACCAAACCACGGACATACGTTAACAACCATGACACATTTGATGATTGATTTGATGGTTGGTTAAATGGTCAATTAAACGCTTTTAATTAAGTATTTAAGCACTTTTGGTTAAGTGCTGGTATTATATTGTTTATCCAGCTCAATCAATTGAGCCATGGCTTTATTCATGCCGTGCATGACCTGACCCAACAATACCTGTTGTTTGGTTAACACAATGGCAATCATGGGTTGGTTTTCGTTTGCCACAGCACTAATCATGATTTTGCCATTTTCAGCATCTAAGATAACACTACGACAGCCAGTTAAATGAGCTTCATTGACCAAGGCTTGTACCAATGCCAAGATAGAACTGCCAACAGCTGACAGTTTACCGCCGTCATATTTGTTATGAAAGATTGAGCTGACTTCAAAGCCATCAGTGGTGGCAAGTAGCACACCTTCTATACCGCTGGTGGAATGCACCAAGCTATTTAGCACCTCTTTAGAAGCAGAGATGAATTTATCAGAAGGTTTAATGCGATTAGAGTCAGATTTAAACAGTTTATCACTCATTATAAGGATTTCCGATTGATGTTGGTTAAACAGAGCCAGTTAAACAGAGCTTTAGAAAGCTAACTCACCATTGATGATAATCATAATATAATTTACAAAAACTCACAATATCAGACCTCATGACCACAAAGAAATTACCACAAACACACAAAACTTATCTCAAATAAACGCTGGCAATAACAAATGGGGTTGATTGATGACTGTATTTATAACTGCATTATTTATAACTGTATTATTTATAACTGCATTTCATTCATGCCTGTGTTTGATTGCAACCGTACTTGATGGCAAGCATATTAGATTGCAACATTAGATTACAACTAGGATTGCTCAAGCGATGCAATGATGGTCTCAACCAACAACAGCACATCATCTTTGACACGCATGTCCACAGGGTAGATTGGCAAATTCACACCATGTTTATCCATCCATGCTCGATAAATGGCAAAATCACGCTCAGGTTTTTTATCAATTTGGCTGATGCCAATGACAATACGCCCATCATAAATGGATTTAAATGTGTTGATATAGTTTTCTAACTCTTTGACAGAATCTTCAGATGAATGGTCAATCAAAATCACCACGCCCAAAGCCCCTTGCGATAAAATGGGCCAAATAAAGTTAAATCGCTCTTGCCCTGGCGTGCCATACAAACCAATACTGCTACCCCCTTCTAAGGTTAGCTCACCATAATCCATGCCCACAGTCGTTAATGCCTTGGTGTGCTGATCAAGGTCAGTATTTTTTACTTCAGTAGACACCACAGGAATGTCAGATAAACTGGCGATGGCCTGTGTTTTGCCCGCCCCCATGGGACCACTAAAGACGATTTTAAGACGTTGCATACAATATTACCTATTAAATGTAAAATTTAAAAATAAAGATACCATAAAAATAAGGCAGAATGTCAGTAAATGACCAAAAAATGTCCAAAATTTATCACATACGATTATTAATCGTTACAGACCCAATTTACGACGCAATTTTGATAAAAAGCCCATCTTCTCTTTCTTCTCTGGTGCATCAGATTTGGCTGGTTGAGCGGTCTGTTGAGACGTCGGAGTAATGGTTGATGCTGGTTGGGGTTTGGGTGGCATGCCTAACGCTCGTTGTGACAATATGGCATCAAGTGGTGATGCTTTGGCATCAATGCCATCAACGCTCTGAGAAGGTGTGGCTGATGTGTTGGTTGGCGAGCTGACAGATGGGGCAACGGCTAAAACGGCTAAGTTGTCATAAGCGGATTTATCCAAATAACCTGCAAACAACAGTCCTGCCAGTACTTGTTTGGTAACCATGGGTGATGTGCCTGCCATATCAGCAATGTCAACAACGCCATTTTGACCATGCTCCATGGCAGTCATGATGCGTAACAAATCTCGACGCTCCACGCCATGGCTTGGCTTAACCCAATAGCGTAAAGCAAAGGTGGCTGACTGGCTAATTAAAGGGGTTAGGCTGTCAATTTTTGCCCATGCGTTGTCCCACAGCCATTGTTTTAGGTCAGTTGGTTGCCCTGTTGGTTCATCTTTAGCAGTCACCAAATCAATCGTGGTCAGATTGTCAGCAAATAAAGCGTGGATATTGGCAATATTGGCATCACGTTGCCAAACAATCTGTCGCTTGGTATCCACGGTGGCGACAATATCACCTGCAAGCACAATGTGTTGTTTGTCTGCTTGTGGTTGGTGAATGGCTTCAATAAAGCGAATAAGGGCTTGGTGAGTATCAGTGGTTGATGATTGAGCGGTTGATGATTGAACTGGGTTTGTCAGCTGGCTTGGCGTTTGACTGGTTTGCTCAGTCTGTGTTGATTGGTTGCTGGGCGTGTTTTGTGTGTGGGTGTTTTGTGTGTGGGTGTTTCGTGTGGCAGTCCCCCCCAATAACGCCACATGAGAATATAACCACTGATTCAACACGTCCATTTTTTTGAGTGGCAAAGACAGTTCATCGCCAACCAATGTCCCTTCTTCATTGGCAGAACGTTTAATATATAAGGCAGGTTTTCGCCCTTGCTTGGCAAGCAACTTAATGACGTTATCAGCATGTTTAAATTCATGACTGATAAAGAACAAATCCACATCAGGATGATTGGCAGATACCCATTCCAAATCCACTTCCAACCTTAGTAGGACTCTTAAATAACCCTTTAAAATAACTTGGTCTGCTGGCTTGATACCCACCAAAGCCGTCCGCATGACGTGCTTAAGATTTCCTTGATTATTTGCCGAAAGGCTAGACATGTTGCGTCTCCAAATACATGATTTGCTTGCAAATGCAATGACATCATTTTATGAATACCAGCTTAATAAGCCTTAATAAGAAATATAACATTAAGCTTAGGCATGATGGCATCAGAATGATGGTGTTCATTTTGCCAAACTGTCATCTTACCATCATACCTATTTACCATCATACCTTTTACCACCATATTATGATGATTATTTTGACAAAATACCAAGCTTGACAAAATATCAAACATGATAAAATGCCAAAAAACAGTCAGTTAGCAGATAAAAGCATGAACATGACTTATGTTTTGTATTTTTTGCTTAATATTTTTGTAGTCTTTCAAGTTTAAAGCAGATAAGGCAATAATACCATACCTGTCAAGCAATATATTTGCCCACTAATCCAAACCGTTATTTTCAAATCGTCATTTACAAAGCATCATGGCATCAGCAGGATAATACCATGAATGTTAAAGCACAGTCTCACAAATTGTGATGAAACACATTTTTGATTAACGTTAATGAATCTTAACAAGACTGACTTGGGCTGACCGCCACGGTTACCCTTGCTCCAGTCATTTCAAACAGTTGTTCCACTTGCACTTTGGCGTTATCGGTTGCCAGCTTTAAAATACCACCTTGACAAGCTTGCTTGAGTACTTGGCTTTTACCCACAGATTGGGCTTCTTTGAGAATGGCTGGGTCGGCTTGTAGCATACCAAACACACCTGTTTTCCAGTCATATAGTTCAATGTCATCAAGATAGACATCAAAAATTTGGGCAGGTGGCAAGGTGATGTGAATGTTGGCATTGTCTAGGCTGGTTACTTGATTGGCAATTTGGTTGTGATTGGCTTGGGAGTCGCTGACTTCTGGTACGATGGGATTAAGCGTAATCATTTGGGGGGTTAGCTTTGCCAAATCCACGCCTGCATTAACACGGCCGTGAGCGATGAACAGACCCTTTTGTTTATCCTGCCAAAGGCTATACCATGTGCCTTGCTTTTCACTGGTAATCACGGTGTCCACGCTGTAAGCAACCGTTTGTAGGCGATTAAGTTGTTGGATTTGGCTGACCACGCCATCACGACTGATGGCTTCGACCGGGTTGGGTTGGGTTGGCTTAAAAAGTTGCCACGCCATCAATGCCATGCTCAAAAAACCCACCATAAGCAATAAAATGCCTATCCATTGGGTGGGTTTTTTGCTGTTGGTTTGTTCAGATAAGGGGTGTGTCATGAAGGTTATTTCCTTTTTATCAAGACTTATTAGGCAATTTAACAATGTCAGTTTAACAATGAACAATGTCAGTCAGTTTAACGATACCAGTCATCAAAGACAAAAAGCAATCAAAGACAGTTAAAATATCGGTAAACTGATAAAAAAACATTGCGTAATCTGCTCAGTTTACATACCATTGATTGACATGGCATTGATGGGTTTGGTTAGCCAGTTTATGGTCGCTATTACTTATTTATTCCTTTTATTTATTGTTCCCTTTATTTATTTATTTTATTTGTGAGCCACTGATATGAAAGCCAGTCAATTTTTATTTGCCACATTAAAAGAGACACCAAGCGATGCTGATATTGTCTCCAGTCAGCTGATGGTCAGAGCAGGTCTGATTCGTAAGCTGGCATCAGGGCTGTATGTGTGGCTACCGATGGGTCTTAGGGTGTTACATAAGGTTGAGAGCATCGTGCGTGAAGAGATGAA
>ERZ1023302.148-NODE-148-length-10819-cov-4.456336_pt1 | contig 10819 bp, 5 predicted proteins | sample MGYA00380473_ERZ1023302 | MGnify/ENA primary metagenome ERZ1023302 (study PRJEB33173, sample SAMEA4830380) | metagenome | study: EMG produced TPA metagenomics assembly of the PRJEB25223 data set... | reverse complement strand
TGGTTCATTCATCGTGGTTGTTCCGACTCTGAGGTTACATCAATGTTGTTTGCTTAAAAAGATGGCATTGGAGTTGTATAAACCTTTCACTTATGCCAAATTATTGTCACACGGCATTGCTCATACCATTAAAGCTGCCAAAAAAATGGTCGAGCGAGAAGAGCCACAAGTATGGGATATGTTAGCGATGGTCATTCGTGAACACCCTGTACTGCTTAACCGTGCCCCAACCTTGCACCGTCTTGGTTTGCAAGCGTTTGAGCCTGTATTGATTGAAGGTAAAGCCATTCAGTTGCACCCATTGGTTTGTACTGCCTTTAATGCTGACTTTGATGGTGACCAAATGGCGGTGCATGTGCCATTGACGCTAGAAGCACAGCTTGAGTCACGAGCATTGATGATGTCAACCAATAACATTTTATCACCTGCCAATGGCGAACCCATCATCGTGCCATCACAAGACGTGGTATTGGGCTTGTACTACATCAGCCGTCGCTCTATCAATGCCAAAGGCGAAGGTATGGTGTTTGCTGATATGTCAGAAGCATTAAGAGCATTAGGTAGTGGTGTGTTGAGCGTCAATGCTCAAATTAAGGTGCGTATTACTGAGACTTTAATTGATGATGAAGGCAATCAGTCTAAAATCACCTCCTTAAAAGATACGGTTGCAGGACGTTTGTTGATTTGGAACATCATGCCAGAAGGCATGGCGTTTGAAGAATGTGATAAAGAGATGACTAAAAAGAACATCTCAAAACTGCTCAACTCTTGCTATCGTAAGATGGAAGTAAAAGACACTGTTTTGTTTGCTGACCAGCTGATGTATTTGGGTTTTGCTCAGGCAACTTTATCTGGGGTATCGATTGGTATGGAAGACATGGTCATTCCGCCGAGTAAAAAAGACATCATCGATGCTGCTGATGCTGAAGTGCGTGCCATTGAACAGCAGTTTGCAGAAGGGTTTGTAACCGCAGGTGAACGTTATAACAAAGTGGTGGATATCTGGTCTCGCACCAATGACAAAGTGGCCAATGCCATGATGGAAAACTTAGCAACTGATAGTGTTGTGAATGCTGACGGCGAAAAAGTTGAGCAAAAATCTTTTAACTCAATCTACATCATGTCTGATTCTGGCGCTCGTGGTAGTGCTGCCCAAATTCGTCAATTAGCTGGTATGCGTGGTCTGATGGCAAAACCTGATGGTTCTATCATTGAAACTCCGATTAAAGCAAACTTCCGTGAAGGTTTGACCGTTTTACAGTACTTTATTTCTACTCACGGTGCGCGTAAGGGGTTGGCAGACACCGCATTGAAAACTGCCAACTCTGGGTATTTGACTCGCCGTTTGGTGGACGTGGCACAAGATTTGGTGATTACCGAAAACAATTGTGGCACAGACAAAGGTGTGTTGATGACTCCACACATCGAAGGTGGTGAAGTTATCGAAAAATTGGGTGACCGAGTATTGGGTCGTGTTACTGCCAAAGAGGTGTTGACCGCAGAAGGTGAGACATTAATTGCCGCTGACACACTCATTGATGAACATTGGGTTGATGTGCTTGATAAAAATGGCATCGATGAAGTTTATGTTCGTTCGGTGATTACTTGTGATGCCAATCATGGTGTCTGTGCCATGTGCTATGGACGTGATTTGGCTCGTGGTCACTTGGTCAATATTGGTGAGTCTGTGGGTGTCATGGCAGCTCAATCCATCGGTGAGCCAGGCACTCAGTTGACCATGCGTACCTTCCACGTTGGTGGGGCAGCAAGCTCAGCTTCTGTGGATAACAGTGTGGTGGTTAGAAATGGCGGCACTGTTCGTTTTCATAACATGCGTTCGGTAGAGCATGCTGATGGGCATTTGGTGGTGGTATCACGTTCTGCTGAGATTGGGGTGGCAGATGAGTTGGGACGTGAGCGTGAACGTTATCGTTTGCCTTATGGGGCGAGTGTTACGGTCAAAGACGAACAAAAAGTTGAAGCAGGTCAAACCATTGCCAAATGGGATCCGCACACCCACCCAATCATCACAGAGGTGACAGGTAAGGCTCGCTTTAGTGACATCATCGATGGCATGACCGCCACCGTTAAGATTGATGATGCCACAGGCATGAGTTCATTTGAAATTTTTGCCGCCAAAGACCGTCCAAGCACCAGTAAGGACATGCGTCCATCCATCGTGCTTGAAACCAATGACGGCAAAGAAGTGGTGTATTTTCTACCTGCTGAAACGGTCATTCGTGTGTCAGAAGGCACTCAAGTAACCGCAGGTTCTGTGCTTGGTCGTGTGCCACAAGCCACTTCAGGTACTAAGGACATCACAGGCGGTTTACCAAGGGTTGCTGACTTGTTTGAAGCTCGTAAACCAAAAGAACACGCCATCATGGCAGAAATGACAGGGGTGGTTAGCTTTGGTAAAGAAACCAAAGGTAAAAACCGCTTTGTCATTACCAATGAAAATGGTGAAGAACATGAAGAGTTGATACCAAAATGGCGACAAATAAACGTCTTCGAAGGACAGACGGTAGAGCGTGGTGAAATCATTGCTGATGGACCGATGAACCCACACGATATTTTACGTCTCAAAGGTGAGACTGCCCTTGCTAATTACATTGTTGATGAGGTGCAAGAAGTTTATCGCTTACAAGGTGTGAAGATTAATGACAAGCACATCGAGGTTATTATCCGTCAAATGCTCAGAAAAGTAGAAATCACTGATGGTGGCGACTCTAACTACTTTAAAGGCGACCAGGCGGAATATAATGACATCAAGGCAACCAATCAAAAACTGATTGCTCAAGACAAATTCCCTGTACAATTTGAGCGTCAACTGCTTGGCATCACGAAAGCCAGCTTGGCAACAGAAAGCTTTATTTCAGCAGCATCTTTCCAAGAAACGACTCGAGTGTTAACCGCCGCTGCCGTTACAGGCAAAGTTGATGACTTACGTGGTTTGAAAGAAAACGTGGTGGTGGGACGCTTAATCCCTGCTGGGACAGGTCTTGCTTACCATCAGTCTCGTAAAGAGAATAAGTCCACCAGTGACGCAACTTTTTCTATTCCAACAGCCACTGACATGGATGCCGCTTTAAATGCAGCGATGAACCCTGTGTCTAATAATCAAAACTTCAGCGAGTTTGATAAGGCGTTTGTTAAAGAGTTAAACGAAGACAATAATTCATCATTGTCATGACGTGTGTTGTTTTTGCTGTTTGATTTTTACTGTTTAACTTGTTATGTTATTGATTGTATGTTGTTAATTGATATAAAGCTCAAATCAGAAGATTTGAGCTTTATTTTTTATCATGGTCATTGATGTTGATGTCATTGATGTGAAAAAGATGTCATTGATGTGAAAAAAAGAGTCAGTGGCTTAAATGGGCGATTAATAAATCAACCGTTTACTTGATTTAACTTACTGTGTTGGTTGTGTTGGATTAATTTGGGTTGGGTTAATGGCGGTATATGATGGATTTTACTGGTTATGGTTGGGTTGTTATGGTCTGTTTGTCTGGCTCTTTATTTGGTGTTTTGTCTGATTTTTTGTCTGACGGTGGTTCATTAAGGTGATTAAGGTTATTGGGGTTATCAAAATTATCAAAATTATCAATGCCATCAAGGTTAAGGTCAGCAAAATTATCAATACCCTTAACGTCAGGTGGTGGTGATGAGCGTAACTCTTCTTTCGCCATTGGTAACTTGGATTCGTCCGTGTCATTCATCGTCTCTTCTGCCACGCCATCAAGCGGTTTGTCCGTCAGTTTCATGCTTTCTTGCTTATGTTCTCTGGATTTGGCTTGATTGTTTAATGAGACCCATTCATTGGGTGTGTCTTTGAGCTGTTTGCCCATAAATTCTATCCATACAGGTAAAGCAAGCACCCCCCCATAAGCACGGTTACCAAGCGTGGTGGGTTGGTCAAAACCAATCCAAACCACGGTAGTCATGGTGGGGTGAAAACCTGCAAACCACGCATCTTTAAAGTTATTGGTTGTGCCTGTTTTGCCAGCAATGTCTGAACGCCCAAGTGATTTTGCTTTGGTGGCTGTGCCACGTTGCACCACATCACGCAAAATATCTGCCATTTCATAAGACACTTTGGGAGATAAAATGCGAGGTGCTTGTTCGGCTCGATTTAATAAAGGTTCAATGAAGTGAACTTTGTTAAAGGCATCAATCTTTGTGATGCGTTTGGCATCGGCTTGGTTATTTTTATCATGATTTTCGGTCACAGTCGATTGTAATACTTTGGCACGTTGTTGATTAATTTTTTCTAAATTTTTATTATAGCAAATGGCACAGGCTTGTTTGGGATTGGCTTGATAAATTAATTGATTATCAAATGAATAAATTTGCTCAATAAAATATGGCTGAATGCGATGACCACCGTTGGCAAAAGTCGCATAAGCAGTGGTCATTTGTAAAGGGCTGGTTTCTCCTGCCCCCAGTGCCAAAGATAAGGTAGCGGGTAGTTTTTCTTTATCAAGACCAAATTGGTCAAGTAGGTTTAGGGCAGTGGTAGTGCCAACTGATTGTAACAGGCGAATGGAAACCAGATTGCGTGAAAGATATAAGGCTTTTCTTAAAGGCATCATGCCATAATAACGACCATCTGAATTTTTTGGTTGCCAATCTCCCACTCGTAAAGGGCTGTCGGCTATCATGCTGTCAGGGTGATAACCTTTTTCGAGTGCGGCTGAATATACTAAGGGTTTGATGGTTGAACCAGGTTGTCGCCATGCGCTGGTGGCACGGTTAAACTTACTGCCATAATAGTCAAAACCACCCACCAAGGCGATTAAAGCCCCATTGTCTGGATTGATAGACACCAAACTGCCTTGTACTTTAGGAACTTGTGCTAATCGCCAAGTGGCATGGGTTAAATCAGACTTCATGTCAGTTGGGGTGTTGTCGCCATTCATTAAGTCTGTTTCTGTCCGTTCAGCATCATCATTTTCTTTAACACCATGGTCTTTAACATCATTGGCTGGTGTGTTTTGTTTATTGTTGTTTTTAAATGAAGGAATTACTCGGACAATATCCCCCATTTTTACCAAATCAGTTGCTCGATTGGGATAACGCCCTTTTTGATTGGCATTTAAATATTTTTGAGCCCAACTCATGCCAGACCAAGGCACATTGATTATCTCACCATTGATGAGTTTGGCATCAAAGTTACGATAATTGATTTTGACCACTTCAGCAGGATACATGCCACCAACCACATTGTATTTAGACAGTGGTTTGTCAGCCACATTGCCTTCAGAACCACGATACCCATGAGCTTTATCATAAGCAAGTAAGCTTTTACGTATGGCATTATCGGCATCTTTTTGTATGTTGCTATCAACGGTCAGTCGAACCTTCCACCCACTGTTCATCACCTGATTGCCATATTTACTAACCAAAGCAAAGCGGGCCATTTCTGCCAAGTATGGCATGTCACCATCAAGTGGTAATTCATACATATTAAGAGCAATTGGTTCTTGAATGGCGGCATCGTGCTGGGCTTTATTGATGTAGCCAAGTGTCAACATACGCCCAATAATCCAATTACGCCGTATCAAGGCACGTTCAGGGTTGGCAACAGGATTGTATCTTGATGGTGCTTTGGGCAAACCTGCAATCATCGCTGTTTGAGCAATGCTCAGTTCATCAAGAGATTTGTCATAATAACGGCGAGCCGCTGCTTGAATGCCATAGGCACCTTCACCAAGATAAATTTTATTGACATATAAAGTCAAAATCTCTTTTTTGCTAAGCTCTTGCTCTAGCTTTCTGGATAAAAATAACTCAGTTAATTTACGAGTAAAGGTACGCTCAGAACTTAAAAAATAGTTCTTAGCCACCTGCATGGTGATGGTTGAGCCCCCTGTTTGTGAGTCATCATCTGTAAATATTTCGGTAACCGCCCGCCCAAGTCCCTTGACACTGATGCCAGAATGCTGCATGAAGGAATCATCTTCTGCTGCCATAAAGGCTTGTATCATCTGTTTGGGCATGTCTTCAAAGGCAATGGGTAATGACATGTCATTGCCAAATTTACCTATCAGCTTACCATCGTGGCTATAAATTTCTAAAGGCATGGATAGCTGGGCAGTTTGAATCTCTGTAACACTGGGCAAACTTGGCTCAATGTACATCGCCATGCCATAAAAACCAATGGGTACGGCAAGCACCAATACCAAAATAAGTGCAAGTACTGCCAAAAACAGTTTTATTAGAATAATCAACAGCTTGGAAACAAAGGCTATGGCAGAAGAATTGGACATAGATATCAATTATGACAGTTAAATGACGATTTGTTAGCACTGTCATCATACATGACGTGTACAAATGACAAATAATGAAAAAAAGTTAGGGGTTGGGCTAGTAAAAATGGTCATAAGTTGCGATACTATACCATAAATTAGCCCCCTTGCATGGGCAAAAAAATGATTCAACCATTCAAGGCGACTGACACGTTAATAAACATAAGGATAAAGGCGTTTTTTGTATGGACATGAACATACAGACAATTTTACTGATGAAAATGGTTATTTTTTCCTTTTGTCCTATAAATGTGTAAAACTTGTCAAAAAAAATGATGAATAAACTTGAATATCACCTTTAAGTAACGTATTGTTATGCTTTATTACCACATGTATCAAAATGACAGATAAAGGAACATATTGTGGGACTACTTCAAAAGAAAAGTCGACAGTTAGTGGGTGTTGACATCAGTGCCACTTCTGTAAAAGTTGTGCAACTTGAACGTCAGCAACGCATGTTTAAGTTAGTGGCGTACGCAATTGAGACATTACCCCCAGGCTTGGTCGTTGATAAAAACATTGTTGATGTCGAAGCGGTGGGTGAAATTGTCGAAAAAGCACGATTGCGGGCAGGTGCGACCAGTAATATGGCGGCAACGGCTGTCTCAGGTTCAGCAGTAATCACAAAAATCATTGACATGCCAGCAGGTCTTAATGACATCGAAAGAGAAGCCCAAATTCGTTTAGATGCTGACCAGTACATTCCTTATGCGTTATCAGAAGTCAACTTAGACTTTGAGGTCTTAGGACCATCACCCATAGACCCAAGCCAAGTTCAGGTGCTGTTAGCAGCTTCTCGTTCTGAGAATGTTGAGCAACGAGTAGATACGTTGGCGATTGGTGGACTTAGCACCAAGGTGATGGACATTGAGTCTTATGCCATTGAGCGTGCCTATGGTCTGATGGTAGACAGTTTGCCAGCACAGTCTGAATTGGTGGCATTGGTGGACATAGGTCACACTCAGACCACACTTTATATTGCTGATAAAGGTCAATTTGTCTATAGTCGTGAGCAATTATTTGGTGGCGGACAGCTGACAGAAACCATTCAAACCCGCTATGGTCTAAGTTTTGAAGAGGCAAGTATTTATAAGCGTGAACAGACCTTGCCTGATGATTATTATTACAGGGAGGTATTATCACCGTTTATGGATAATATCGTACAACAAGTTACCCGTTCATTGCAGTTTTATTATTCTTCTAGCCAATACAACAATGTTGACCATATTGTCCTTTGTGGAGGCAGTTCGGTGATTCCAGGGCTGGCAGGTCTGATAGAGCAACGCTTAGGCATCAAGGTGACTTTGGCAAACCCTTTCATCAATATGACCCTTGGTAGCCGTCTAGACGGTGACCAATTAACGACAGACGCTCCGAGGCTGATGGCGGCCTGCGGCTTGGCATTAAGGAGCTTTGACTGATGGCACGCATTAACTTATTACCTTGGCGTGAAGAGGCCCGAGAAAGAAAAAATAAAGAGTTCATTACTCAGGTGGTGTTAATACTGTTATTATCTGCTGCTGTTGCCTTGGCGGTTTGGTATTATTTTGATAATCAGCTGACCGAACAACAGCGAGCCAATGATTTGGTGTCACAAGAAAATCAGCGTCTTGATGGGGTGTTGACTGAAATTGAGACGTTAGAACAACGTCGAGAAGATATCATCTCTCGCATGAAAGTCATTCAAGATTTGCAAGGTACTCGACCTATTCCAGTGCGAGTTTGGGATGATTTGGCTCGTGCCATGCCAGAAGCTTTGTATCTCACCAGCTTAAAACGAGAAGGTAATCTGATTACCTTAAATGGTCGAGCAGACAACCCTAATGTGGTTTCAAGTCTTATTCGCAATTTAGACAACAGTGACTGGATGACTGCATCGGCGGTAAGATCGATTACCAAAGACATTCCAAACAACCCCGCTGAGATCATCACACCAGAGCAACAATATGTTACCTTTGAGGTGACAACAACTGTGGTCATACAAGCTGCTAAACCAGATGAAGAACAAGTAACAGCGGATTCACCAGCAGAGGTGACACCATGATGAATTTACGTAAACCAAAAAAGACATCTAGTAACACACCAAAACCTGATAAAAAATCATTCGACTTTAATGAATTAAGACACAGTTTTGAATCATTAGATACGCAAAATTATGGCACATGGCCATTACCTGTTAAGATAACGGTGTTTGTTTTTATTGTACTATTGATTGGTGCATTGACATGGGCGTTGCCTGTCAGTAGTAAAATAGATGCCATCAAAGCAGCTGAAAGTGAGAAAGCAACGTTATTAGACACCTATCGTGAAAAAGAATCAAAAGCTCGTCATCTACAAGAGTATAAAGACCAAATTGCCCAGATGGAAACAGAGTTTACCGCCTTATTGGATCAACTACCAAAAGACACTCGTGTGTCAGAGTTGGTTGAGGGCATCAACATGACAGGTATTGGCAGTAGTGTTCGTTTTACTGACATTAAAGTCGAGCCAGAAATCGAACAAGAGTTTTTTATCGAACAGCCCATCAGTATCAATGCTGTGGGCGGATATCATGAGTTTGGTAACTTTGTCAGTGGTTTGGCAGCATTGCCCCGTATCATTACTGTGCATGATTTTACAGTAACACCCCGTAATGAAGCACCCACAGGTCAGAACATCATGGAGAAAATGCCAGAGCTTAGTCTGTTATTACAAACAAAGACCTATCGATCAAAAGAAGTGGTAGATACTGATGATGGCACAACAATGGAGGCAGTCCAATGATGAACACATCTAATCATTCTGCATTCAAGCTGATGTTGTTGGCATCAGTGATGGTCTTAAATGGTTGTGGTGATCGTGTGGCAATAGCAGATCAGGCAATGGCAGACATTCGCAATCAGCCAGCCCAGCCTATCGAACCACCACCCCAGCCACAAATCATCGAAGACTTTGTCTATAGTGCCAGTGAGCTAAGAAGTCCATTTATGCCACCTGGTTTGATGAATTTACAAACGATTACCATAGCAGATACAGGAGTGAGACCTGATCTTAATCGTGAAAAAGAGCCACTAGAAGCGTTTGAGCTGTCACAATTGGTGTTTAGAGGCATGGTGGTATCGCCAGAGGGTGAGCAACATGGCTTGGTGCAACGTCCAGATGGCTCTGTTACCAGTGTGAAAGTGGGTAACCATATGGGGCTAAATGATGGAAGAGTTGTTGAGATAACCCCGACACAAATTAACTTAATTGAAATTGTGCCAGACAGTCGAGCTGGGTTTGTTGAACAACCACAGTCACTGGTTTCACCTATCAGTTAAATGGCATTTTTTTGAGGATATTTTTATGAAATGGGATAACAAATCACAACCATCTTATCGCAGTAAATTTAAGTGGGTTTCCATCGATTCATCAGTACAAGGCACATCTTTTATGTCTCAAGCTCAAAGAAAATCTCACAAACTGTTGCCTAAGAGCATTTTGTTTACATCATTGATGTCATTACCCTTATGGGCATCAGCTTCTAACATTGTGGATGTGGATACCAAATCTATCTCGGATTCAGTCTCAGTGGTAACAGTGACTTTTGATGGAGCAGCGGTGGTACCTGAAGCTTATAAATCAAATGCTGATAAGCGTATTGTTTTAAATTTTTCAGACTCTCAATCTCCGTTGGCAGGCAATCAGCCTGTTACTGGGTCGGGTCTTGTCTCTTCAACCACATTAACCAGTACTGAGCAAAATACTCATTTACTTCTTGACACAATTAAAGCCAGTAATTACAGCTCAATTGTTGACGGTAATAAATTAATTGTGACCATTAACGGAATGAATACAACCGATACGATGGAGATGTCATCTTCCATCTTATTATCTCCACAAACCCCAACGCCTATTTTAGAAACACAAACCACCACTCCTGCCACAGTCATTAAAACCACTTCTGAGCCAAAGCAAGAGACGATGTTGGTTAAAATCAATCCTTTGCTTGTGCCACCTTCGAAAGATGGAGCAGGTATGATATCAGGGCAGTATAGTTACGATGGTTTGACTGCCGTTAACTATACAGCATCAGAGCAGGGTGGCAATATCACCATTGATTTAACCAATCCTGCCATTCCTGTGGATATACAGCGTCAAGGCGATAAATTGGTGGTGCGAATGACAGGTTCAACCGTACCTAGACACTTACTTAAACGTTTGAATATTGGCAGTTCAATTATTACCAATATTGATGCGGCGAATCGTGGGCAAAATGGTGTCATTACCATTAATACCACTGGGGATTTTGAGTATCAAGCATATCAATCTGGTAGCCAACTAAATATTTCTCTCACACCAGCACAAAGTGTGTCTCAGCCCACTTTAGAAGAAAAGGTTTATAGTGGCGAGACTTTATCCATGGAATTCCAAGATGTACAAATTCGCAGTGTGCTTGATATCTTGGCTCAGTTTACCGAAATGAATGTGGTTGCCAGTGACTCGGTAAGTGGCAACATCACCATAAGGTTGATTAATGTGCCTTGGGA
>ERZ1023302.146-NODE-146-length-10853-cov-534.893499_pt1 | contig 10853 bp, 9 predicted proteins | sample MGYA00380473_ERZ1023302 | MGnify/ENA primary metagenome ERZ1023302 (study PRJEB33173, sample SAMEA4830380) | metagenome | study: EMG produced TPA metagenomics assembly of the PRJEB25223 data set... | reverse complement strand
AGAAAATACCCTGCTTTCGGAAAAACCGCATTAGAAATATCTTGCGCGCGTTTGCCAGACACAATAACAATTCGCCAAATATTAAGTTGAGCCCCAATATCTAACAAAATTGATAATAAAATAACAAAGCCAAAACTCGCTAATAAAGTATTTGTAAAGGTTGCGGTTTGAGTTAAAAATCCAGGGCCTATGGCGGATGTCGCCATTAAGAAAGCTGCCCCTAAAACCGCATTTCGTCTGTGAGTAATTGATGCCATAAAGCACCTCCATTGTTAAGTTGATGTTATGTGTTTATTCGGCTTATGCCGTTATTTTGATATGATTTTTTTCCAATTCTTCCACAATGCGTTTAGCAAATTGTAAAGAATGTTGATTATCGCCGTGTAAGCAAATACTTTCTGCTTTTACAGGCACAAGGCTTCCATCAATGGCATTGACTTGCCCCTTTGTTACCATTTGTAACACTTGTTGAATGGCTTCCTTATCAGATTCCACCATTGCATTTGGTTGAGAACGAGGCACTAAGCTCCCATCAGGCATATAATGTCGATCGGCAAAAACTTCAGAAATCGTTTGCAATTTTTCTTCCTCTGCGATGCGCAACATTAAACTGCCAGCTAACCCCATTAATTTCAAATTCGGATCAAATTGATAAACGGTTTGTGCAATTACACGTGCTATTTTTTCATCTTTTGCTGCTTGGTTATATAACGCACCGTGAGGTTTAACATAACTAATTACCGCCCCCTCGCCATCACAAATCGCTTTTAATGCCCCCAATTGATAACGCAAATGTGCGATTAATTCCTGTGAAGACAACGCCATTGCCGTACGACCAAAATTTTCGCGATCAGGAAAACTAGGATGCGCACCAATACGCACCTTATTTTCTTTCGCAAATTTGACCGCACTTTGCATTTCCTTTGCACCCCCAGCGTGTAAGCCACAGGCAATATTTGCAGAAGAAAGCAACTGCAATAAACTTTCATCAAAAGGAAAACCCTCTGCAATATCTGCATTTAAATCAATTTTTTTCATCAACAATTCTCCTAATTTGATCAAGGTATATTTCATTTTTACGGCGTAATTTAGCAGCCTCTTGTAAGCTAACCGCTTCAAATTTAATCGTTGAACCTAAACGTACCTGTGCCAAAGCCCCAAGATCAGCATCAATCACATTAGCGATTTTAGGATAACCACCTGTGGTTTGCGCATCAGCCATCAAAATAATAGGCTGACCACTTGGTGGAACTTGCACACTACCAAACTGAATGGCGTGAGATAGCATTTCCAACGGCTGCTTTAATTCTAATGTCTGACCTTGAAAACGATAACCCATACGATCACTGTTACTTTGCAGCGTCCATTCATTTCGCCACCAATAATATTGGGATTTTCGTTTAAACGCCTGATATTCAGAAGATGGCAAAGCACGAATAACATCTCGAAGCGGAATCGGCGCAACACCAATTTCGCTACGCAAAATATGATCATTTGCTGTTTGTAGTTGATCGCCCGCCTGCAAACAACGCCCCTCAATGCCCCCTATTTGCACTCTCAAATCCGTGCTGCAAGAATTCAATGCTTGAGGCAAAACAAAACCACCTTGAACACATAAATAACCATACATTCCAATTTTTGCACGTGTCATTTTTAATATTTGACCTGCTCGCGCTTGATAACGCCAATAAGCAAAAACGGGCTTATCATCTAACATCATTTCATAAAAAGCACCAGTCACACAAAAATTCATATCTTGCTGAAATTGCAATGTAATACCGCCTAAAGGCACTTCAATGGCAGGAACATTCTCTGCATTGCCCAATAAAATATTGCCTGCGCGTAATGCTAATTTATCCATTGCCCCACAATGGCTAATGCCAAATCGGCGTAAACCAAAACGTCCTAAATCTTGAATGGTGGCGCGGGATTTCACATCAAGAATATCAATCATAGTTCAATCCCATCCACAATAAATTTCACAGTATCGCCAGCTTGTAATAAGGTTGGTTGTGCTTGATTTTTATCAAAAAGTGCTTGTTTAGTATAACCGATCAACTGCCACCCACCTGGCGAAGAAAAAGGATAAATCCCCGTTTGCGCACCCCCAATACCAACAGAACCAGCAGGAACAACCGTTCTTGGCGACGCGCGACGCGGCGTGTGTAAATTTTCAGGTAAACCACCCAAATAAGGAAAGCCCGCTTGGAAGCCAATCATATACACAGTATAAATAGGCTCACTGTGCATCTGAATAATCCGCTCTGGTGTTGTCTGATGAAATTTCGCTACATCAGATAAATCCTGACCTCGCTCTCCCCCATAAATAACAGGAATTTCAATATGGCGTCCTTGAAAATCCGATACTTTCAATTCAGCCCAAAGTTGTTCTAAACGTTGCACAAGCGGCTTAAAATCTACGAAAAAATCGGTAAAAACCGTAAGATTATTCATTCCCAAGACAACTTCTACAATATCTTGTTCTGATTGCAATTGACGAGCAAACGCCCATAATTGGCGTTGTTGTTGAATGGAAGCTGGGGGTGGCAAAGAGCAAACCACCGCCGACTCACTGATCGGAACGATATTCATAAGATACCCTTTATATGATGTTATGTGATTTGTTATTTTTTTGTTACAGATCTCTTTTAAAGGATATTTATAGGTTTTGTCAAGTCTTTATTTTCATCTTTTAATTCAATTTAAAAACACCGCACTTTAACCATCAAAAGGAAATTTAGCACAAATTCATTTGGTTGAAACGATACATAATAGCCACCCATAAAAAAAGCGGCAAATGCCGCTTTTTAAGAGAGATAATCCAAACTTTACCACTGGTAACCAACACCTGCTGCAACGCCTGTTTTACCTTGACTATTGGTTGTGCCTGACAAGCGAATAATCACTTTGCCATTATCGGAAATTCTTGATACCCCGATAGCTAAACCATTTTGACCTTGATAACTACTTCCCGCAATAGAAACCATTGATTTACCTGGCATAGTGGCTTGTGGTAACTGTGAAGCCGCTAATGCACTTGCTGTACCTGCATCTGCACGTTTGCCCACTTTATTCACTTTGCCCTCAAGATTATTCACTTGTCCAGCAAGGTTTGTTACCCCTTTTGCCACAGCATACAACTGACTTCCGTTAATCGCATCGGTGGAAGTGGCAGAAATTTCGCCTGCCGCGACGTTTTTAACTGCTTTATTACCCGCGCTAATGCCGTCCGAAGCAACTTTAATCTTGTCGGCATCAGTCACCGTCGCACCATTCGCACCGTTTGCCAGCGTAATGGTCAAGCCGTCTTTGGTAATCTTCGTGCTTGCACCGTTTGCACCATTCGCCGTGTCTTTAAACTCCACGCTCTTCACGCCCGTCAATTCATCTTTGAGCGCGTAAGTGAAGTTTGTGCCCTCTTGTTTGACCTTCAGATTGTCGCCGGCTTTCAAAGTTACTTTATCGCCCGACTTCACTAAAGTATCAGTATGCGTGCCATCGGTCGCTCCCGTGCCGTCTTTCTCAACGCCGACTTTCCAACCCAGTTTGTTCAGGCTGTCAACCAATTTAGAGGCTTCAACCAGACCAGTGGTCGTTTTCGCACCATCTTGGATAGTAGCCTTACCGTCGTCGCCAACCTGAACAGAACCCTCTTTCGGCGTAAAGGTAACCGTGTCGCTGGTCGCACTAATGTTCAACAACTCGCCATCGCTAGATTTAAATTTAAAATTCAAACCATTGCTTAAAGTTTGAGTTGCCTTGCCGCTGTCGGCATCTTTACCGCCATTGGCATAAGCATTGCTCGTGCTTAAGGTAATCTGCTTGTCTTGCAAGGCTTTCAACTGCTTAAAGCTGACCGCATCGTTGTCATCCTTACCTTCCGCAACATTGGTGATTTTCACCGGATCTGCACCGCTTACCGACACCAATTTCACTTTGGTTTTCGCCAGCTCGCCATTTTCGACTTTTTTAGCCATATCCGCCGAACCGTCTTGCTTAGCTTCGTAATACTCATTGCCCATTTTCACAACGGTTTTGTCGTCTTCCGTAACATATTGGACCGGCAAACCCGTTACATCCACACGGACGGTTGTCTTTTTGTAATCATTAGTCGTAACGCTCACATTGGCATTCGCGCCATTGACAAAGTCCACGGTGTCGTAAGTACGGACAAAATCGACATTGTTTCCATTGCCTTGGATATTCCAACCGCTGTTTAACACATCTTGTACGCTTGCAGCGCGATGATAATTAACCGCATCAATGTTGGTGTCAACGTGTCCTGTTGTGCCACCGGCAAGCGTATCGGTCAAAGTCGAAGCAATACCGTTTAAGTGAACATTACTGTTTTGACCATTTCCGTTACCTGTTTTCGCCAATTTCAAGCCATTTGCATCACTGGTAATATCAACTTTATTGCCGTTTGCGCCAAACGATAATTTTTCAGTTGCAACACTGGTCAGATCTGTGAGGTCTTTTTTCAGCGAGTAGGTGAAGCTACTGGCATTGGTGCTTTCATCGGTGTTTTGTTTGATTTTCAGGTTGTCGCCGGCTTTGAGGGTGATTGCTCCGGCTTTTAGTACTCCTTTATTGTCGAAATATATTCCCCAATTTGAATTTTCTGTAACTTCTTTTTCTCCCGTGCCTTCTTTATCGGAATGGAAGCTCAACACGGGAGCAGTGCGTACTACGGGGTCTAACTCTTCATCTTCATCGGTAGCATTCGCCTGAACCGTTGCAAACAACAGTGTCGCCAATACGGCGGTCTCCACGGTTGCGGAGGCGCGTTTGGTGTGGGTGCGAGTGAGTTCAGATACGACAACCCAAGTTTGAGTCATAACATTCCAAATAACGTTAAAAATTTTGTTCATTTTTATTTACCTTATATTTAATAAAATTAATGATAAATATACTTTTCTTAGTGAAATCGTGCGTATTCTATTCTATATTTGGAGAATAAAAAAGTGATATTTTGCGAAAAGTTTAGCCTCAAAAAAAAAAAAAAAATAAGAAAAACAAATACTTACACAAAAATCAAATCTTTTCAGATAAGTTAATTTATTTTTTATTTAAAATAAGGTTTAGGTTTATTTATCTTTTATTTCTTTTTAGCAAGAAAAAAGATTAATCATGACTCATTTTAGGTGTTTTTTGTTGAAAAGTGCGGTAAAAATTAAAAGAAAAACCTGCTTTCTGGCATTGAAAGCAGGTTTTAGGCAAAAGGGAACGGCAATTTATTGAACGATTTCGCCGACAATGCTGCGTGTGGTTTCTTTCACTTCTGTGAGTTTCACTTTTACCATGTCGCCGATTTTATAAGTGCGGTCGCCTTTTATGTAAAGAGCGAGTTCATCAGGATTTAGTTGTATTTCTTCTTTGTTGTTGTGCAAGGTGGCAGCAGGAATGAATAGCGATGCGCCATTTTCGAGCAGTTGCACGCGTAAGCCTGCCCGCATTACATCTTGCACTTCTGCATTAAATTCCACATTTTCAGCCACTTTCGGCGAAAGATAGCGGCAATATAGCCAATCGGCAATATCACGTTCGACGAGGCGATTTTGGCGACGGGCTTCTTGCAAACGTGCCAAAACTTCATTTTGTGGTTTTTCGCAAGGCTGTTGGGAAAGCACGGCTTTGATTAAGCGATGATTAACCATGTCAGAATATTTACGAATTGGGGATGTCCAAGTGGCATAGCCCTCTAGCCCCAGCCCGAAGTGCGGTGCTAATTCTGATTTAAATTCGGAGAAGGTTAAATAACGGCGTAGGCGTAGGGCTACATAATCACTTTCTAGATGGTCGATGTCGTGACGCATTTGGCAATAGCCGTTTAAGGTTGCTAAATTTTCTACTGAATAACGCACTGCAAGTTCAGCTTGATTTTGTTCATTGGCTAAATTTGCCATTAAGAAATTGTGCGCATTTTCTAAGTATTTTTTATCAAAACCGCTGTGGGTGTTGAAAATGCCTGTTTTTGCCTGTTCGTGTAAAAATTGGGCGGCGCAGATGTTGGCAATAATCATTGCTTCTTCCACAATTTGATTGGCAATGCGGCGATATTCTGCTTTGATTTCTTGCACTTTACCATTTTCTGCCAGCACAAAGGCGTAATCAGGTTTTTCTTTAAAGAGTAAGGAATGGGTTTTACGCCATTGTATGCGTGCTTTGGTAAATTGATGTAACCAATGAATTTGTTGTGCAATTTCTGGCGTTTCTGGCTGCCATTGGTTATTGGTTTGTTCTAAATAATCCGAGACGTTGTTGTAAACCAGTTTGGCTTTAGATTGCACATAAGCGGAAACAAAATGCGGTTTGGCTGTGATGTTGCCTGCAAGATCGGTTTCGATATAACAAACCAGTGCGGGGCGGGTTTCATTGGCGATTAAAGAGCATAATTCATCGGATAATTCACGGGGTAACATTGGAATGTTAAAGCCTGGTAAATAATTTGTGAAGCAACGCTGTTTGGCTTCTTGTTCAATTTGACAATCTAGGGCGATGTAAGCGGTGGGATCGGCAATGGCGACCACGAGTTTCCAGCCTGTTTGTGTGCTGTTTTGTGTGATGGGTTCGATATATAAGGCATCGTCCATATCCATTGTGCTTTCGGAATCAATGGTTACAAAATGAAGTGCGGTCAGATTTTCACGTGTTTTTTGATCTAACATTTCATAATGTTCTACGCCTTGCACGGGATAGCGGGATTGTTCGTGGCGTGCTAATGTGACCCACCAAGGGGCAAATTCGTCATCAGCTCGGCAAATAAGTTGATTAATGGTGGCGTAGAAAAAGCGATCGTCACGTAATGGATGGGTTTTTAAATTTGCGACGACCCAGTCGCCCTCTTGCAATTCTTCTTTTACCGATTTCGCCTGTTGTGCGCCAATGGGTTGATTAATGCTTGGGTGATCCACCAGCACTTGTAATTTCTTGTCTTTATTGAACCGCACTTTTGCGATAAAACGTGTGAGCATTGGCTCAATTAAGGCTTCTGGCTCGGCTTGTTCTTTGTCGCCTTGTTTTTCAATAGTGGCTTTGATTTTGTCGCCATGCATCACTTTTTTCATTGATGGCGGTGCGATGAAATAGGTTTTTTTATCGCACTCTAAAAAACCGTAGGCTTTATCTGTGCTTTTTACCACGCCCTCAACCTGTTCTTTGCTGTCGTGGATTTGTTGTTTAAGTTGTGCGAGTAGAGGATTATCTTGAAACATAGGTATTTTGAAACATAGTTATATTTTAAAAAAGCGAAAAGGCAGACTGAAAGCCTGCCTAAAATGAATGAAAGAAAAATTATTCTTCGCCTAATTCACCCATTGCCGTAATGCTGAAACCTGCATCAACGTGAACAATTTCGCCTGTAATGCCAGAGGCTAAATCAGAGCATAAAAATGCCGCTGAGTTACCCACATCTTCGATAGTGACGGTGCGACGTAATGCGGCAGTTTTTTCAAAGGTGGAAAGCATTTTCTTGAAGTTTTTAATGCCTGATGCGGCTAAAGTGCGGATTGGGCCTGCTGAAATAGCGTTTACGCGAATGCCCTCTTTGCCTAGATCTGCTGCCATTACGCGCGTTGCGGCTTCAAGAGAGGCTTTTGCGAGGCACATTACGTTGTAATTAGGAATTGCACGTTCTGCACCTAAGTAAGAAAGGGTTAATAATGCTGAATTTGGGTTTAAATAAGGGCGTGCCGCTTGTGCCATTGCGACGAAGCTGTATGCACTGATGTCGTGTGCGATGCGGTAGCCCTCACGGGTTGCGGCATTGACGTAATCGCCGTCTAGTTGATCGCCCGGTGCAAATGCGATTGCGTGAACAAAACCATCAAATTTTTCCCAACGTTTGCTTAATTCTGCGAAGCAATTTTGAATGCTTTCATCAGTTGCCACATCTAAAGGAAGCACGATATCAGAGCCAAATTCTTTGGCAAATTCTTCTACACGCGGTTGTAATTTTTCATTTAAATAAGTGAAAGCAAGTTCTGCACCTTGTTCTTTCATTGATTTTGCGATCCCGTAAGCGATGGAACGATTGCTTGCAAGACCTGTGACTAAAATGCGTTTACCTGTTAAGAAACCCATAATTTTTCCTATGTTGTTAGCGTAAAAAACTTACGTAGTATAAGCGAAAATTTGTTTTTATACAAAGCCGACCAATTTTTAAATTAAACGCGTGGGCTTACGCCCACCCTACAATGGAAATGTTATGATAACCATTAAATTTTCCTTAAATTTGTCAATTTGTAGGGTGGGCGTAAGCCCACGCAGTGTTCCATTATAAATTTGTAAAATTGTAGGGTTCTATATAAGGTGTTTTTGCAAAACACGCTATTTTCAAGGATAATACGCCGATTTTTTAATACAATTTGAATGAATAAGAGAAGATTATGGCTTATCCTCAAGAAGTAAATAAACGTCGCACTTTTGCGATTATTTCCCACCCTGATGCGGGTAAAACAACGATTACTGAAAAAGTACTTTTATACGGCAATGCAATTCAAACTGCTGGTTCTGTAAAAGGCAAAGGCTCGGCGGCTCACGCGAAATCTGACTGGATGGAAATGGAAAAACAACGTGGGATTTCGATTACCACTTCTGTGATGCAATTTCCTTATAATGATTGTTTAGTGAATTTGCTCGATACCCCCGGACACGAAGATTTCTCTGAAGATACTTACCGCACTTTAACCGCTGTGGATAGCTGTTTGATGGTTATTGACTCTGCCAAAGGGGTGGAGGAACGTACGATTAAGTTGATGGAAGTCACACGTTTACGTGATACGCCCATTATTACGTTTATGAATAAACTCGACCGTGATATTCGTGATCCGATGGAATTGTTGGACGAGGTGGAAAATGTGTTGAAAATTCGTTGTGCGCCAATTACTTGGCCAATTGGCTGTGGGAAGTTGTTTAAGGGCGTTTATCATCTTGCAAAAGATGAAACCTATTTATATCAATCAGGGCAGGGTTCAACCATTCAAGCAGTGCGTGTTGTTAAAGGCTTGAATAATCCTGAATTAGATGTTGCTGTTGGCGATGATTTAGCACAACAGCTTCGTGATGAATTGGAATTGGTGCAAGGCGCAAGTAATGAATTTGAGCAAGATGCCTTTATTAAGGGCGAGCTTACCCCTGTATTTTTCGGGACAGCATTAGGTAATTTTGGGGTGGATCATTTCCTTGATGGCTTAACACAATGGGCTCCGAAACCGCAATCTCGTCAAGCGGATACAAGAACGGTGGAAAGTGCGGAAGAAAAATTCAGTGGTTTTGTGTTTAAAATTCAAGCCAATATGGATCCGAAACACCGTGACAGAGTGGCGTTTATGCGTGTGGTTTCAGGCAAATATGAAAAAGGCATGAAACTAAAACATGTTCGAATTGGTAAAGATGTGGTCATTTCTGATGCGCTGACTTTTATGGCAGGCGATCGCGCTCACGCTGAAGAAGCTTACGCTGGTGATATTATTGGTTTACATAATCACGGTACGATTCAAATTGGCGATACGTTCACGCAAGGCGAAACGCTGAAATTTACAGGCATTCCAAATTTTGCGCCAGAGTTGTTCCGTCGTATTCGTTTGAAAGATCCTCTTAAACAAAAACAACTGTTAAAAGGCTTGGTGCAACTTTCTGAAGAGGGTGCAGTGCAAGTGTTTCGTCCATTATTAAACAACGATTTAATTGTGGGGGCTGTGGGTGTGTTGCAGTTTGATGTGGTGGTTTCGCGTTTAAAAACTGAATATAACGTGGAAGCGATTTATGAAAATGTGAACGTTGCCACGGCTCGTTGGGTGGAATGTGCCGATGGGAAAAAATTTGAAGAATTTAAACGTAAAAACGAGCAAAATCTAGCCTTAGATGGCGGCGATAATTTAACCTATATCGCGCCAACAATGGTAAATCTAAATTTAGCTCAAGAACGTTATCCCGATGTCGTTTTTTACAAAACTCGCGAACATTAAAATGACAAAGTGCGGTAAAATTCTACCGCACTTTTCCAGAAAAAAAGCGTTGAAATTTAATTCAACGCTTTTCTTTTATTTAGAGAGATTTTCTTGTTTTAATCGCCAAAGTTGATAAATATTTACCACAACTAAAAAGGCATTTAATAATGCAACAGGATACGCTATGATAATTACGCTGTAAATAACAAATAAAATAGCGCCGATACTATTTACAATGCGTAAATGCACAATAGATTTAAATAAGAAAGATGCAGCAACAAAAAAAGTCGCCATATAACCTAAAAACTCAATAAAATTAAAGTCCATTATTTTGTTCTCTTTGATTAAAAATAAAAATGGAGGGTATGATAAAAGATTTTTAACGCAAGGAAAAGATAAGAAAAAGAAGCAACCGTTTGCAAGGGAAAATTATATAAAAATAAGTTGAACAAGAGCCATATAGAAAAGTGTGCCTACGGCAATAGATAGAAACATATTTTTCTTCCAGAAATGTAAGCCAAGCACGACTATCCCTGCAAGCAAATCAGGAATGCCGTGATAGCCAGTTAAAATATCAATATTTTTATAGCAATAAACGACAAGCATACCAAACATTGCTGGAGGTAAAACTTTTCCGAGATAACGGATATATTGTGGAATGGGGCGATTAACAGGAAACACAAAAAATGGTAATAAACGTGTAAATTGTACCGCGACTATACAAATTCCGATGGTAATAATTTGTTCTGTTAGTGTCATTTTGTTTCTAATTTAGCTATTCGCATAGTTAAAATTAACCAAATGCTAATTAATGTTGGAATTAAAAAATATTCTTTTCCTATAATAAATAAAAAAACTAATGCGATGCCTAAACCTAATAGAGAGCTTTCGTGGGATTTTTCT
>ERZ1023302.145-NODE-145-length-10868-cov-5.108758_pt1 | contig 10868 bp, 11 predicted proteins | sample MGYA00380473_ERZ1023302 | MGnify/ENA primary metagenome ERZ1023302 (study PRJEB33173, sample SAMEA4830380) | metagenome | study: EMG produced TPA metagenomics assembly of the PRJEB25223 data set... | reverse complement strand
ATGTACGGTGTGTCGTACGGGCGGTTGCCACTATCTTAGGCTTGCGGTGGGGCTTGACCGTCTTGCAGAAGGAATCCCCGCACTTTAGGGCGGGGAGGAAGTCAATTAACTGCTGTAGCTGGTCTTGCCAGTGCTAAAGGTAAATGAATGTGATGTTTTAGGTTTGCCATCTACAGAGATGTCAAAGCTGACTTGATACTTGGTGTTGGGATACAAACCACAACTGTTGGCTTTAAAACTGTCACCTAAGAGTTTCAATTCATTGGCATCACAGCTATTACGGGCGATGTCATCAGTCAACGGAATGATGAACATTTCATTGGCACGAAGACGTTTGTTTGGGTCATTATCTTTTGTCAGCTCATGGGTTTTAAGTGAGATGTTTCTTTGGGTATCAAAGAATTTAACGTTGGTCACAACGATGTTATTGGCAGTTGGGTGATTTATCCATATGGGTTGACCGATGGGATTTATCCTTAAATCACGTTGTCCGCCAGTAAATGGATTTGGCGATTCATGATATAAAGCGGTACTCGTGCCTGTGGTGCCTTCACAAGGATAGGTAACCAAACCCTGAGGAAGGTCAATTCTGCCGTCGGCGGTGGCTATTGTGTTTAGTGTATAGCCTCGACTGGTTTTGCCTTGTTTACCAAAAGGCACATAAGTACTAAAACTGGCATCACCATACTTAAGACGACTATCCATTAATGATCTTTGATGATAGGGAGCTGCCAACAAGCCATTAAGCATGCTTAAGGCTATTTGTTCATTAGCCACCTGAATCCCCAAATTATTATCTCTAGAAGAAAGGGCAATGTTTTCTGTTATGTTTCCTTCTGATACCGCATACCCAGCAGCACGCACCCTATCTGAATCACTCCGCCCTTTAAAATAAGGATTGTTAGTTCCACTAAATTTTTCAACACCCAAAATCGCCGTCTCAACGTGTGGGTTAAAGTGTGGTCGCAATACTTGGGTGGGCAAATTAGCCAATAGATGGTTTATGTACAGCCCATGGTTATCCACCGCACTTTTTATCTCAGCCTTTGGTAGCAGGGCATTGATGCCACACTTTTCTCTTCTTAAATTCAGCTCATTTTTTACCCGCAATGCACTTTGGTGGTCAACAAAGCTTTTAGGTATAACTGGTGGTGTGACAGAATTGTTCCCCAAATCAACAGCAGGATTGGTTGGTGAAGTGGAAGTATTTGTGGTGGCATCACTGGCTGTATGACTATCTGTAGCCGTGCCACCAGAAGACGCTGATCCACCCCCCCCACCACACGCCATTAGTGTTGCTGACACCATGGCAATGACCGATAGTTTTATGGGTGATTGCATGGAATGTATGGAATGTTTCATAAAAATATCACCTTTGTTTTATTACTCAATGACGACAATACTGCTTGACTCAAGTAGGAACATAACACCATAACGTAAGCCATATGAGAATATAAATAAAGTTGTTTTTAGACAAACGGTTAAAATGGCTTCTAATCGGAAAAATAACTCGACTGGTGTTTGGTACGCCCTTATCTTTTAAAGCCATTATCTGCCAAAAAAGCTTCAGTCAACGTACCTGAGTGATGTGATGTGCCGTGATTCTCCGCCATCAACAACCGCTCAAGATAGCGTGCCACCACATCCACCTCAACATTGACATCAGCACCCAGGTGCCAATGTTTGCCAATGTTGGTAACCTCTGCTGTGTGTGGAATGATGTTCAGACACACCACATTATCTTTAACCAAATTGGTGGTTAAGCTGATGCCATCAATGGTGATAGAGCCTTTGGTTGCTGTGTATCGTTTTAGCTCTTTTGGCAAGCTGATTTCAACATAAAGAGAACGTGCGTCTTTTTTTACGGTGCTGACTTTACCCACACCGTCCACATGTCCTGACACCATATGACCACCAAAGCGAGTGGTGGGCAACATCGCCTTTTCTAAATTGATAACATCACCAATTTTCCAGTGAAGCAAAGTGGTCTTATCAAGCGTTTCACGTGAAACATCAACCGCATAACAACTGGCTGATTTATCCATATCCACCACAGTCAAACAGATGCCATTACTGGCAATAGAGTCGCCCAACTTAACATCAGAAAAATCCAAATCATCTGATTCTATAATCAAACGAGCATCGCCTTGAATGGGCTGAATGCTTTGAATAATGCCTGTACTTTCGATAATGCCTGTAAACATATTATTTTCTCATTCAAATCAAAATTATCAAATTTGCCTGTGGATAACTTAAATAATCAGCCCATAACAACGTCAATTAAGCACGCATTATCAAAGTTATCCACAGATTAACCATGAACAACATGATGGGCATTGACGATTGTCAGTCACACAGATGTTTCACATGAAACCATTGATATCATCAACTTTTTAATAAAAAATGACGGTTGGTGATGTTTCACATGAAACCAATCATCGCTGTTTTACCAATATTTTTAGCAAGTTATCCACAAGGTGTCAAATTTACCCTGAGCATGTTGAGCCAACTGCCGAAAACTTACCCACTGTGGGTGATGGACGTGGCGTGTAATGTCAATTTGACGTCTTGTCCCAAACGCTCATAAGACATCAACTCATACCGCTTTTGCTGAGCAAGCGTATCAATACAAAATTTTGCCATTGCTTTGCCATGATGACCCAACAAACAAGGGGCTTGATAGATGATCAACTCATCAAGCAAATCCTGCTCAATAAAACCACCTGCCACTGTACCACCTGCTTCTACCAGCACATCATAGCATTGATAAGTGCTGACTAAGTTTTTTAATAAGTCTGTTAGGTTACCTGACCAAAATAAGGTATCATGACGCTGACAAACTTGATAGGGGCTATTGGCATTTAGCCGTTTTTGACGGTCTAATATGACCACTTTAGGCTGTGGTATTTGTGTGGCATCAATGTCTGCATCAATGCCCAATGAATTTGAGCGAACGGTTAAACTGGGATCATCATCAATGATGGTTTGACTGCCTGTGATGATGGCAGCTGATAATGCTCGCAGATGTTGCACATCGTGGCGTGCAGATGTGCCAGTTATCCATTTTGATTCACCTGATGCCATGGCGATACGACCATCAAGGCTGATTGCCATTTTTAATCGCACATATGGCAAAGCGGTACGCATTGCTTTTAAAAACCCTTTATTTAAGCTTTCTGCCTGTTTTTTTAGCACACCCACACTGACATCAATACCTGCACGCTTTAGCATATGAATGCCACGTCCTGATACCTTAGGATTTGGGTCAAGCCCTGCCACCACCACACGAGCAATTTTGGCGTCAATCAACGCCAACGCACATGGCGGTGTGCGACCTGTGTGGCTACACGGCTCTAAAGTAACGTAAGCTGTCGCACCATGGAGCTTATCTGGATACTGGGTTTGGGCTTGACGCAAAGCAAATACTTCAGCATGTGGCTGACCTGCTTTTGGGTGATGACCCATGCCAATAATCTGACCATCTTTCACAATCACACACCCCACCATGGGATTGGGGCGAGTGGTGTAACTGCCCTTTTTGGCTTCACTGATGGCAAGGTGCATATAATACACATCTTGTGAGCAAGTATTTTGACCAAAGACGCTGTTGCTGGTGGGTGGCGTGGTTATCATGGTTTGCCTTTTGGCTGTTTGTGAAAGGATGTGAATGACCTTTATTGCTTATCTGGGTGCGGATTGTCTAAGTACTGTATATCGGGGCGAATATTTGCCAACTCTTTTTGAAAAGCAGCAATGTCTTGAAAGTCTCGGTACACACTGGCAAAACGCACATACGCCACATCATCAACTTCTTTTAATTCACTCATGACAATCTCGCCAAGCACTTTGCTTAAGATTTCACGTTCACCCATTTGCCTTAGGCGTTTTTCAATGCGGCTAATCATGGCATCTTGTTCATCAATGGTAATGGGGCGTTTTTGTAGGGGTAGCATGATGGAACGGCGTAATTTATCAGCGTCAAATGGTTCAATTTTACCGCTGGATTTGATGATGCGTGGCATCACCACCTCAACCACCTCAAAAGTGGTAAAGCGTTCCTGACAATGATTGCATTGTCGCCGTCTGCGAACCTGAGACCCTTCGGCAGCCAAACGTGAATCAATGACTTTGGTATCTTGAGTATTGCAATAAGGGCAGTGCATGATGGTATCCTATGGTCTATTTGCCAATACAAAAACTGCCAAAAATCTTACCCAATAAATCATCAGCAGTAAATTCACCTGTAATCTCACTTAAGCTAAGCTGAGCTTGTCTAAGACTTTCTGCCACCAATTCACCTGCATGATACACAGACAACTGTTCATCAGCTTCATTGACAAAGCTCAGCGTACGTTTTAGGGCATCAACATGCCTTGTGCGAGCAATTAAGCTGTTTTCAGATGGGTGAAAACCAACCATATCACACAGCTGACGTGTCAACTCATCAATGCCTTGTGATGTTTCACATGAAACATTGACTTGTTTGTACAAGGTTTGTTTGTAAGTTTGTTGATAACACAAGTTGTCAGCATCAACTTGATGGTCAAACACGTCTGGCTTATCAGGCTGTTTAAATGTTTCATGTGAAACATCATAAGATTGACCATCAACCAAATCTAACTTATTACCAATCAATAGCAGTCGCTTGGGACTTGGCAGTTGTCCAAACAGCTCTTTAGCAACAGCCAAGGCATCAACATCACGGCTTAAGTCATACACCAACAACAGCATGTCTGCTTTATTTATGGCATCTTTTGCACGCTCAATGCCAATGCGTTCAACCGCATCTTCTGTGTCTCTTAAGCCTGCGGTGTCTGTTAAGTGTAAGGTCAAGCCATTAATGGTAATGGTTTCTTGTAAAGTATCTCGTGTCGTGCCAGCCACATCAGTAACAATGGCACGCTCTTGCCCTGCTAAGCGATTGAGTAGACTTGATTTTCCCGTATTAGGACGACCTGCCAACACCACATGAATGCCATCTTTAAGTAATTGCCCTTCTTCATCAGGAAAATCAATGGCAGCTTCCACATGTAGCCGTAAATGAATCAGTTGCGTTAACAATTGATTAATTTGCTCACTAAACTCACCTGTCAATGACCGCATGGCAGATAAAGCCGCCGCTTCGCTGGTAGCATCAATGGCATCACTGATGGCTTCAGCTTGTAGCAAATCTAACTTATCATTATCAAACGCACGGTAGCTAAACTCACCTGCTTGTGCTTGCTTTGCTCCCAACTCAAACACACGAGCCAGCAATAAATTTTGTAGCACTGCTCCACCATGTCCTTGCAACTCTATCACATCTTCACCTGTAAATGAGTAAGGAGCATTAAAATACAACAGCAAACCTTCGTCCAAAACCACACCTTTATCATCATAAAAGCGACAAAAATAGGCATGACGGGGGGTAAAATCATGTTCACGCTTGGTTAAATGTTTGGCGATTTGATGAGCAGTTGCACCTGATAGGCGAATCACCCCAACACCACCACGGCCAATGGGAGTGGCAATGGCAGCAATGGTGGGTTGCTGGTGGATAAGTTGGGTATTTTGCTTGGTCATTGAATTATTGAATCATATTAACGGTGAATTGGAATGTTTTAGGCATTGGGATATATTAATATTTGTATTTTAACATTTGTAAAGCATGTTTATGACATAAAACCATAAAAAATCACCGCCCAAATGGACGGTCATTTTTTGATGGATAAGAGCTGTTAACGAACGGTTTTTGTCTGTTTTTGCATCTGCTCTTTTTCCACTTTTTTATTGATAACATGTTGCTGAGTCATGCTAAATAAGTTATTAACCGTCCAGTAAAGCACCAAACCTGCTGGGAAAAACAACATAAACACCGTAAAAATAATCGGTAAGATTTTCATCACCTTAGCTTGCATGGGGTCGGTGGGCTGTGGATTTAACTGCTGTTGTATGAACATCGACACCCCCATCAACAGTGGTAAGATAAACCAAGGGTCCATTGACGACAAATCTTGTATCCAAAATATCCACGGAGCATGACGCAACTCAACCGACTCAACCAACACCCAATACAAGGCTAAGAAAATTGGCATCTGCAAAAAAATGGGCAAGCACCCTGCCATTGGGTTAACTTTTTCTTCTTTGTAGATATTCATCATCTCTTGAGACATTTTCATGCGATCATCGCCATATTCATCTTTAAGTGCTTGCAGACGAGGGGCGATGGCTCGCATTTTTGCTATGGAATAATAACTTTTATTAGAGATGGGCATTAAGGCAATCTTCACCAATAATGTCAAAACAATGATTGCCCAACCCCAGTTACCAATAAGATTATGAATGCCTTGTAAAAAAGCAAACAACACTTTTGATATCGGCCATAAAAAACCATAATCAACCGTTTTATTTAAGCCTTCGGCAACATCTTTTAGGCTCTCTTGTACCTTTGGCCCTATATACAAAGTGGCAGACAACGTATTTTGTTTACCAGCAGCCACACTCAGCGGTTGACTATTAAAACCAATGTAATAATCAGCATTATTCTCTCGGCTAAAAAACTGCCCTGAAAAATTATTGGGTGTCCATGCAGAAACAAAATAATGCTGAACCATGCCTACCCAGCCTTCTTGACTGCTGGCAGTCAGCTTACCATCTTTAAAATCACCAAATTTAAGCTTATTATAACTATCATCTGGCGTACCCCACGCACCACCCAGATGAGTTGCCATGCTCAATGCGCCTTTATCAGCCAAACCTGGGTCCTTGCTGTCATCACGTTTTAGCTGAGCAAACAGCTGTCCTTGCCAAGGCTGGGCAGATGCGTTATTGATGTTATAACTGACTTCAATCGGATATTTGCCTTGAGTGAAAGTATAGGTCTTGGTGATGGTCACACCATCATCAGTTTTGTAAATTAAAGGCACACTCAGGGTTTGTTGTCCCAAACCTAAAACATAATTATTAGAAGTGGTCTGATAAGTGGCTCGACCATCTGCCGTGTCAATGCCATTTTGACCTATCAACCCTGATTGAGCCACATAAACTCGGTTTTGGTTATTTTCTAATAAGACAAAAGGTTGCTTACTATTTAAGGTAGCATCGTACTGCTTTAAAGCAGCATAAACCACATCACCACCAATGGGATCAATCTTGATGTCATAAAGGTCCGTACTGACCTGAATCAAATTTTTGTCTTGATTGACATCATGTGTGGCGTTGGTAACCGCTGTGCCTGCGATGCTGGCAGCAGGAATATCGCCACTGGCAACTGCCGTATCACTAGGAATGTCACTGGTGTTAGAAGTTGTCAGCGTCGTGGAGGCATGATTGGTAGGGGTATTGGCGTAATCATCTCGCCAAGCCAATATCAATAAATAAGAAGTGATGAGCATTGCAATGATAATCAGCACTCGTAAAATCTTTTGCATGAAGATACCTTACAGTTGACTGGTTGACGTGATGATTGTGTGACATCAAGATGAATAACACAACTGACGCATCCATTAAACTGGTAAATAAAATGACAAGCATTTTACTAAATTTCATTGACAAATGATATAAGAAAAAAGCAAGCATCATTCATCAAAATCAATCAAATCGACCACTCAACCAATGATTAAGCATGGCAGAATAATGATAATTTTCCAGATAAACCCCTTTAAATTTATCAGTAGAATGCAGAAACTTAACGGGATAAAACTTAAAATGACGTAACGGTAATGGCACAAAATCCACCCCTGAGCCAGCCAATGGATGACAACGGCTGATGCGTTTGATGGTCAGCCAACCACCACACACAGCACCATGCCATTGAATGGCTTGCATACCATACTGTGAACACGTTGGATAATATCGGCAACGAGCAGGTAAAATAGGGCTGACTATCCGCTGATAAAAATGAATCAAAGTCAATAATATGTTTTGTGCTAAGCTCATGATTGATTCAATATCATTTCACATCAAGGCATGAGCGTTTGCTGATTTTTTGCAACAATAGTTGGATTTCAGCAGTCAACTGCACATCAGGGACATGATTTGGCGACTGTTTGACAATCACCACCATATCGACGGCTGGTAAGTTATGATACAAACGAAAGTTTTCTCTGATGCGTCGTTTTAAGCGATTACGAGCAACGGCAGTTGGCACTTTTTTTTTGGTGATTGCCAATCCAAGACGAGCTTGTTCTTGGTCGTTGCAGACAACAAACGCCAGTAAGTGTGTGGTATGTGCTTTAAACTGAACCATATCAAACACCCGTTTAAATTGTTTTGCTGTTAATAGGCGATGAGCTTTTGGGTAGGTGTGTGATGTGTGGGGGTGCGATGTGTTGCTGTCTGTGATCATAAGATAATCATTTAAAATCAATAAAATAAGACATGACCAATATAAAAACTACTGACATAAAAAAAGCGTCTACCTTATGGATGACGCTTTTTGTAACTTTAAATCATAACATCAGTCATCATAACATCGGTAACAGATGTTAGGTGATTTACACAGTCAAACGATGACGACCTTTGGCACGACGACGTGCCAATACTTGACGTCCTTTTTTGGTTGCCATGCGTGCACGGAAACCATGGGTGCGTTTGCGTTTTATGATGCTGGGTTGAAAGGTACGTTTCATAAGTCACCTGTAATATGTGAGAAAAATATGAGAAAAAAGAATGTATGAGTGGTCAGTTCAAAACTTTTGAAATTTTTAAAACAATCGTTGGTATGGTTGTCACTAAAAATTTGCCAGTTTTTGCCAATTCAGTGAACAATGACTCAGCAAACAATTTGGTTAAATAATTGCAATAACTTAATATAATAACAATGTTAGCCTTGTTGTGTCAACCATAGTTATGGTTTGCGTCATGTTATGGTTTGCGTGATGGTTCTGTGTTTTTTACCAATCATTTTTATCAGTCATCTGTTAGCACAATGTACTGTTGACAATGAAATCAGATGATGGTTGTTGGATGTTTGCCATCAAGTTAAACGTTGATTTTAATGGCAGTGAAAGGTGGTAAAAATCCACTTATCCACAGATTTACTGCTGCCCTATAATAAGTTTATTAATATATTATTGTTATTATTGGGGGTTCATTTTTCTATGGATAAGTGCTTTTTTCTTATTAAAATCAATAACTTAGCTTGTGGAATACTCTGTTGATAACTTGTGGATTAAATGTGCATAAGTCTGTTTTGAAAATTACTCGCAAACTTATCCACATACTTATCCACATACTTATCCACAGATAAATACAGGTTTATCCACAGGCTGTTTTATGGTAAATTATGCCGTTATAAGACAAGGGTAGAGCTTGATTGAGTGTAAATATTGAGCATAAATGAGGTAGAGATGAACATGTCATCTTTATGGGAAAAGTGTTTGGATGAGTTGAGATATCAAGTTAAGGATAATGTCTTTACCATGTGGTTAAGGCCATTGAACGCCACTGTCATTGATGCTTTATTGGTTATTAAAGCCCCCAATGAGTACTTTGTTAGTTATCTGACGCACAATCATTTAAATGAGATTGAGCAGTTGGCCAAAAAACACAGTAATCACCAAATTGATGGCGTCAGTATTGTGGTTGATGGTCAGCAACCAAAAACATCATCCATCTTAGCTTTAGATGTGCCTGATGACATGCCCATCAGTCGGGAGGTCAAAGGGGTGGTAACACCCAATACTCATCGTGATACTCATCGTGGTGGCAAGGATGTCAAGGATGTTTTGCTGGTTGGCTCCTCCGACGATTTACAAAAATCGCTAAGTTATCTAAATCCTGAATTTAGTTTTGATACCTTTGTGACAGGTAAATCTAACAGTTTGGCTTATAAGGCTTGCCATGAGATATCCAAACGCAACCCACAAACACGCCATAATCCTTTATTTATTTATGGTCCTTCAGGACTTGGTAAGACGCATTTGATACATTCGGTTGCTCACCGCTATTTAAAGTCAAATCGCAGTTTTTATTATTTTACATCAGATAAATTTGTCAACCAAATGGTTGCTGCCATACGTAATGGCAAGATTGAAGAGTTTAAGAAAAAAATCAAACAAGTTCACTTACTCATCGTTGATGACATTCATGTATTGGCAGGTAAAACCAAGACCAGCAGTGAATTTTTATCCTTATTTGCAGATTTTACCATGGGGGATAAACAGCTTATTTTGGCATCTGACCGTCACCCATCGCAGTTAACCGAGTTTGATGAGCGATTTCGTTCACGCTTTAGTTGGGGGTTGTCTGTGGCGATTGAGCCGCCAGAGATTGATACTCGCATGCAGATTTTACAAAAAAAAGCTGAGATTCTTGGTATTGATTTGCCCAAAGAGTGTGCGTTATTCATTGCTCAAAACGTGGTGTCTAACGTGCGTCGGCTTGAAGGGGCATTAAATCAAGTGGTTGCCAATGCTAACTTGACAGGTGCTCCAATTACTTTAGAAATGGTGCAATACGCTTTAAAAGACATCATTGCCATGCGGGTGCAAGCGGTCAATATGGATAATATCCGTAAAGTGGTGGCAGAGTATTATGATGTTTCTGTTAAAGATTTAATGGGTAAAAAGCGTACTCGCAGTATTGCCCGACCCAGACAAATTGCCATGTCATTGGCGCGAGAATTGACAGGAGATAGCTTCCCTGATATTGGGCAGTCCTTTGGTGGGCGAGATCATTCTACTGTGATGCACGCTTGTGATAAAGTTGCCAAATTGCGTGAACAAGATTCTGTGCTGGATAAGGAATATAAGGCGTTATCCTTGATGCTACAAGCAGGCTAAGGTTTGTCAGTTCATTGTCATGGGGCTAAAAACAGCCAGTTAATTTCCACCCAAATCTAGTTTATAATACCCAATTATGAATAGATTAATTAGCATAAACGAAGC
>ERZ1023302.143-NODE-143-length-10901-cov-4.660612_pt1 | contig 10901 bp, 10 predicted proteins | sample MGYA00380473_ERZ1023302 | MGnify/ENA primary metagenome ERZ1023302 (study PRJEB33173, sample SAMEA4830380) | metagenome | study: EMG produced TPA metagenomics assembly of the PRJEB25223 data set... | reverse complement strand
CACTAAGTGTTGCTGAGTGGCATTTAGCCCTGTGGAGAAGTTGTCAGAGCCAACCAATTTTTTTAGGGAAAAGTTGGTCTCTAAACTGGCTCTGGCAGAACCAATGCCGATGATTTTTTTGCCTTTTAGGCGTTTGACAGTTTCATCAAGGGCATAATCAATGTTAATTTTAACCTGTCTGTCATTGATGCGTTCAATGGCTTGGGTAGGCCTATCCGCTCGGTTAACATAGCCATAACCAAAACGCCCACGGTCGCATAAAAAGTAGCCATTGACATCGTGATTATAGCGGTTTTCAATACGCCGAAGCTCGCCATAACGCTCGCCTGCTGAAATGTTACAGCCTGCCGAACAGCCATGGCAAATGCTTGGGGCATATTGCATGTCCCATTTACGATTGTAACGCTCAGAATGGGTTTTATCCGTAAACACCCCTGTGGGGCAAACTTCGGTTAAATTACCACTAAACTCACTGTCAAACTGCCCATCTTCTGGGCGACCAAAATAAACACGGTTATTAGACGCATACACGCCCAAATCATCACCACCTGCATAATCTTGATAAAAACGCACACAGCGATAGCAGGCGATACAGCGGTTCATTTCATGAGCGATAAAAGGCCCAAGCTCTTGATTGTGGTGAGTGCGTTTGGTAAAGCGGTAACGGCGACGATGATGACCTGACATATAAGTCATGTCTTGCAAATGACAATGACCACCCTCTTCACAAGTGGGGCAGTCATGGGGGTGATTGGTCATCAAGTATTCCACAATGCTTTTGCGAAATGCCTTGGCTTCATCATCATCAACAGAGATGTACATGTCATCGCTGGGGGCAACCATACAGCTCATCACCAACCGCCCTTTGCCTGCTTGATAATCCTCGGCGTTATTATACTGTTTGACGGCACACTGACGACAAGAACCAACCGAACCTAGGGCTGGGTGATAACAAAAATACGGCACATCAATGCCAAGCGACAGGCAGGCTGAGAGCAGGTTATCCGAGCCGTCCACATCATAAGTTTTACCATCTATATGAATGACTGCCATGTTACACCCCCACCTTATTTTGTTGTGGTTTTGATTGGTTGTTTACTTTTTGCTCAAATTCATGACGGAAATATTTTAACGCACTCATGAGTGGCTCCATCGCCCCTGGGGCATGAGCGCAAAAGGTTTTGCCAAGCCACAAATCTCGTGTCAGCTCGGAGAGTTTATCAATGTCGTCCGCTTGGGCTTGTCCGTTATCCATGGCATCAAGGATTTTAACGCCCCACGGTAAGCCATCACGGCAAGGGGTACACCAGCCACAACTTTCACGCTGAAAAAACTGTTGTAGATTTTTTGACAAACTCACCATGTCTTGGCTTTCGTCCACCACCATCATCAAGCAAGTACCCAAACGACTGCCCGCTTTCATGATGGGGTCAAAGTCCATCACCAAATCCAAATGCTCATCACTTGCGGTCAAAAAATCGGTACTCGCTCCCCCCGGTAGCCATGCCTTTAAGCTAAGCCCCTCTTGCATGCCACCTGCCAGCTCTATTAACTCCCTTGCGGTATGACCAAAAGGCAACTCCCAAAGCCCTGCATCTTTGACACGCCCTGACACGCCCATGATTTTGGTGCCAGGGGTGGTGGATTTGCCCTTGGCTTTTGGCAAATCCAAATACCAATCCACCCCATTTAGCAAAATGGCAGGCATGTTGTTTAGTGTCTCAACATTATTCACCACCGTTGGGCGACCCCACGCCCCTGAGACTTGGGGAAATGGCGGTTTGGTGCGTGGGTTGGCACGCCTGCCCTCCAAGCAATTAATGAGTGCCGTCTCTTCACCACAAATATACCGCCCCGCCCCTGTGTGAACATGCAAAGTAAAGTTAAACTCTGTCCCCAAAATCCCATCACCCAGCAAGCGATTGGCGACACACTCATTAATGGCGTTTTGTAAGCGCTTGGCAGCTAGGACATATTCACCACGGATAAAGACATAGCCCACGCTCGCCCCAATGGCATAGGCACTGATGAGCATGCCCTCAATGAGCTGAAAAGGCAGACGCTCCATCAATAGGCGGTCTTTGAATGTGCCAGGTTCCATCTCATCGGCATTACAAATCAAATAACGCACGCCCCCATCAGGCGGGGTCATGAATGTCCATTTTAGCCCTGCGTTAAATCCTGCCCCACCACGCCCACGCACATTGGCAGTTTTTATCATCTCGCCGACTTCTTTGGGCGATTTGGATAGGGCGTTTTTTAAGCCAACAAAACCGTCCAGCTTTTCATAATCTGCCAGTGTCAGCAGTGCATCATGATGATACAGTCGCCATGTCAAAGGGTGCGTTTGTGATGTTGGTGCTTGACCGTCCGCCAGTCCCACGCCCCAGATTGGCGTTTTTTGGCGGTTAAGCTGGCTTGGGGCAAGTCCGTTTTTACGAGCGTCAATCTGTTCGCTGACATTTGGCTTATTCATACATATTGCTCCAATAATAGACCGACCTCGGACGGCAGCACAGGGCCATAAGTGTCCTCATCAATCAGCACACTTGCCCCTTTATCACAATTTCCCAAACAACAAATTGGCAACAGGGTAAACCTGCCATCAGATGTGGTTTGCCCAAACTCAATGCCCAGCTGTGCCTTAAACTCAGCCAAAAGCGTCTCATAGCCTGTCAAATAGCAAGCAATGCTATCACAAACCAAAATCACATGTCGCCCAACAGGCAAGCGATAAATGCGATTAAAAAATGTCGCCACCCCCTCAACATCTGCCACACTGATGCCAAGCATGTTGGCAATGGCGGCCACTTGGGCATCATTGACCCAGCCGTTACGCTTTTGTACCAGTTTTAGGGCATCAAGCACGGCGGCACGGGGCTGTGGGTAGTGATGAATGTGATGATGAATGCCATCAATTTCTTGGGGCGTTAAAATGGCGTGAATGTCCACTTTGGGGGTTTTGTCGGTAACAATTTTCATGGTAACCTTTTGCATTTAAAATTCTAAAACATTGTGCCAATGATTTAATAACAATATTTAATAATAAGTTAAGGCATTTAATAATGAATTAAAGTTTAATTAAACCTGAATGCCCAATTTTTAGAGCCAATACCAATAAAACAATAAAAATTAACATTTTAAAAAAATTTGGGCTAATCTTAGCTCTCAACCAAATGCCAACATACAATCCAATAATAGACAATACGGACAGTAAAAATATTAAACCGTATTCACTCTTATTTAATAACAAATACTGGTCTTTTAGCATATATATTTGAACAATTTTCGCCAAAAGATAGCATAGATTGCTTGCTTTTGCGATGCGATTTTTATCCTCTGTTTCACTCAGCAAAAATATTAACAATATGGGGGACATGGCATTGGTTGAACCGCCAATAATGCCTGCCAAAAACCCAAACAGAACCATATTTTTATTATTGGCAACCACTTGAATATTTTTTGCTTTTGCACATACATTTAAAATGCCATTGACAGAATAATACAATGTAATGATTGCCATCAGTAAAAACAGCCAAGACACTGGAAGTATCAAAAGCAGCTTTACCCCCAAAATGCTGCCAACGACGCTACCAATAGCAAGCAATTTATAGGTTTTTAAATAATAAACAATCTCTTGGTAAAAACCTTTTTTGTTATTGCTACATAAAACCAACAAGCTCATTAACAGGCTTGGTAATGCCACCAAGGCAACAACCTTAGACAATGGCATGATAAAAGCCAATGCGGTTGTACCGAGCATCGGAAATCCCATGCCTGTAATTCCGTGCAGTATGGCGGCAGCAATAAAAACAATAGATTGTATTATTTCTTGCATGACCGTCCTTTATAAATGCCTATTTTAATAACTCTTAGAGCAATTTTTAAATCACCATCAATCTTTGGCGAAAAGGCAGTTACCTATCACAATCTGCCATCACAATATCAATGCTTGCCAAATAAATAATCGCATCTGACACCAAAGAGCCGTTAATCACGCTGGGCATCTGCTGCAAATGGGCAAAGGTTGGCGTGCGAATACGTGTGCGATAGCTCATGGTGGATTTATCGGATATGACATAATAGCTGTTAAGCCCCTTAACCCCCTCTACCATACACGCCGACTCCCCTGCTGGCATGACAGGCCCCCACGACACAGAAACAAAGTGGTTAATCAGCGTTTCAATGTCTTGTAAGGTACGCTCTTTTGGCGGTGGCACAGCCAGTGGGTGCTCAGCCTTATATGCCCCAGATGGCATGTTATTTAGGCATTGTTCAATGATGCGTAAACTTTGGCGAATCTCTTCAATTTTGACCAAACAACGGTCATAGGCATCGCCGTTATAAAAGACAGGCACCTCAAACTCAAAATTCTCATAACCCAAATACGGTCTCGCTTTACGCAAATCAAACTCAATGCCCGTCGCCCTTAATCCTGCCCCTGTTACGCCCCACGCTAGGGCATGTTTGGCATCATATTGGGCGACATTTTGCGTGCGTCCTTTTAGCACGCTATTGGTCATGGTTGCCTTGACATATTCATCAAGGCGTTTTGGCATCCAGTCCAAAAACTCACGCACCAACCGCTGCCAGCCATTTGGCAAATCGTGAGCCGTACCGCCTATCCGAAACCACGCAGGGTGCATGCGATAGCCTGTTACCGCTTCTATGACATCATACGCCTTTTGACGGTCAGCAAACATATAAAACACAGGGGTCATGCCACCAGCGTCTTGAATAAATGTGCCCCAATAAAGCAGGTTATTGGTAATCCTAAAAAACTCACTCATCATGATGCGAATGACATTGGCACGCTCAGGGGTGCTAATGCCTGCCAGTTTCTCCACCGCCATGATGTAGGGCAACTCATTCATCACCCCACCCAAATAATCAATGCGGTCGGTATAAGGAATGAATGAATGCCAAGTCTGACGCTCCGCCATCTTCTCCGCCCCACGGTGGTGATAGCCAATGTCAGGGATACAATCCACAATCTCCTCACCATCAAGCTGCAACACCAAACGAAACGCCCCATGAGCAGATGGGTGGTTTGGCCCGATGTTTAAAAACATAAAATCTTCATCACGCCCAGAGCGTTTCATGCCCCACTCTTCTGGCACAAAGCGTAAGTTCTCTTGCTCAAACTCTTGTTTGGCGGTGTTTAAAAAATAGGGCGTAAATTCGGTGGCTCGTGCGTGATATTCTTTGCGTAATGGGTGTCCCTCCCAATATTTGGGCAATAAAATGCGTGTCAGATGCGGATGCCCATCAAACACCACCCCAAACATGTCCCACACCTCACGCTCATACCAGTTGGCATTGGGATAAATCTTGGTCGCAGATGGAACATGCTCACCTTCTTTTAAAGCAACCTTAATGCGAATGTCTGAATTTCGCTCCAAGCTCATCAGATGATAAAACACCGTAAAATCACTGTCAGGCAAGCCATGGCGGTACTGACGCAAACGCTCATCAATGGCGGACAAATCCACAAGCATGACAAAGGGCTTGGGCAATGTGCGTAAAAACAGCAAAACATCAAGCAGCTTATCACAAGCCACCCAAATGGTTGGTATGGCGTCTGCCGTTTCTTGGACGGTCAAATTAGAAAAGTGAGTATTTAACTCGGTCAAAATCTCAAAATCATGAATGTGGTGAATGCTCATAATTTCCAACTATTTATAATATGTTTGTTAAATTGGTCGCTTGCGTGGGGCTTGCAGTCTCCAAACACTTTAACTAAATGGCAAATTATAACGCAAAATCGCTTTTTTTTTACAGCATATTTATGATAGATTACGAGAAAAATTGAATGATAAACCATTGTGAGATATAAATTTATTTTTTACCTTTCACAATGGTTAAACGAGACACTAAATAAACAACTTGATGAAAAAAATAGAAGGTTGGTGCAATTTGCAGTGGCGTGTGCTAGTGAAACACTAATTACTGACTATCTAGACATTCTATCCAAGGATAACACCATTCAAAATATCTGCTATGAAGTTACCAAGAGACATGCGCTTGATGAGCGTAGTCATTCTGGTGTGTTTAGCCATGTCGCCTTGGAAGTGCTAAAAAATGAAAGCAAAGAAACTAGAACGCTATTCATTAATACTCTAAAATCTACCGTACCTTTATTTGCACATACTGAAATGAAAGAATGGGAAAAAATCTTTGGAATACTTAATTTTCCTAATTATCAAGAAATATTAAGAGACACGGATACATTAAAAAATATTGGTATTTATGATAACTCAGTCAATAAACTGTTACTAAGATTGGGGGCAATGTGATGGAATTACTTGGTCTTAGCATAGATATTGTTGTCTTTTTATTAATAGGTTCTTGTATTGCAGGCTTTATTGATGCGATTTGTGGGGGTGGCGGTCTTATTTCTATTCCTGTATTATTAACCGCAGGATTTAGCCCCGCACAGGCGATTGCCGCCAATAAGTTACAAGGAACAGTAGGAGCAATTGCCTCCACCCAATATTATTTAAACAAAGGTGTATTAGATAAAAAATTACTCATTACTTTATTGCCTCCTGCTATAATTGGCGGTGCAATCGGGACTGCCACTTTATCTTTGTTACCTAGTACACTCCTTGAAAAAATTCTCCCTTTTTTGTTAATTGCAATGGCTTTATATTTTTATTTCTCCAAGAATTTGTCAGATACCACAAAGAAAGCAAAGATGGGTGTATTTCTGTTTTCTTGGACAATTATCCCTGTTATTGCTTTTTATGACGGATTTTTTGGAGCAGGTGCAGGTACTTTTTACCTACTTGCAGTAACTTCTTTACTAGGTTTTGCCGCTACCAAAGCAATGGCATATTCAAGAGTACTTAACCTAGCCAGCAACCTAATTTCCTTGCTTGTCTTTATTTATTTAGGCAAGATGGCGTGGATGGCAGGTATTTTAATGGCAATTGGCGAAACAATTGGAGTATATCTAGGTAGTCATTTAGTTGTAAAAAATGGTGCAAAACTTATGCGTCCTTTGGTGGTTATTGCCTGCGTGCTAATGGCAATTAAATTACTATGGTCATCATCTTGATTTCAAGGCAAATAAGTCCACAAGCATGACAAAGGGCTTGGGCAATGTGCGTAAAAACAGCAAAACATCAAGCAGCTTATCACAAGCCACCCAAATGGTTGGTATGGCGTCTGCCGTTTCTTGGATAACAAGATTTTCAAACTTAGCGTTTAGCTGATTTAAAACATCAAAATCGTGAATGTGATGAATGCTCATAATGCCAACTTTTTATATTTGCGTTTGTTCATTTATCAAACCTGATAAACCTGATATTTGCCTTTACCAATGAATTTATTTGCTCATTTGTTTGCCTATTTGGGATAATAAACCTTGGTGCATTTGGTTAATCAGAACAATGCCCATGACAATAAAAATTGCCCCAACAAAAAACTGATGGGTTGGTAATTCATGTAAAAATACCCAAGCCATCACAACCGCAAAAATAGGCTCAGATAATTCAGTTACCTGCACTTTTGCCGCTGTCAAATAATTTAAAGCCTTAGTTGTACAATAAAATCCCAATATGGTAGGCAATAGAGCCAATGCCAATACATTCATCACAATCAAAGCATTCCAATCAATATGATGTCTGTTATTTAAATAGGGAAAAAACAAATACACACCACCAAACATCATAAATAATCTTGTTAAATAAATCCCACCATTTAACGAGAATTTTTTTACCAAAACTGAAAACACACCATAGCCACTACCTGCAATGATTGCATTTAGCAACATGGTTAAATTACTGCCACCAGACCAAGATATCAAGAATATTCCAACAATTGCCAACAATGTCCCCAAAATAGCAGTAATTGTTAATTTCTCATTTAATAACATTCTTCCAAATAACAACGCAAAAACAGAAGCAGAAGCCATTAAAACAACCACAACATTTGATGCAAAACCGTATTGATAAGCGGTTGTTTCAAAGAAAAATAGCACAAAAATACCTAAAAATGCACAGATGGCTATTTTGGTCAGTAGATTTAACCAATTTAAATCTGATGTTATTTCAGCATTGATAATCTCTTTTTTTTGTGCCGATAATGGTTTGTTAATTAAAATAAAACTTAATATCACAAAAGCACAAACCGTCTTAAAAAAAGCAATGTCTTGTGGAATTAAGCCATTTTGCAGCAAAACCTTACTAAATATCCCAATGGACGCATTAAGAGCAGCAGCTGATAATGCCAATAAAACCCCCAGCATGATTTTAGACATATTCCCTTCTCCATAATTGTTGCCACATAGAGGGTTTTTTATTACCAGAAACAAAAATTCCACCAAATCTTTCATTTATGAAGCGATACTCATCATCTTGCATTAAAATATGATGAGCTTTTTTTAAATTCCAAAATAAAATGGCAGGAAATAAATGATGAATAAGGTGCATGAGAAATTTTATCTATAAAATAAAACTCACTCCACCCCATCAGGACTTCTTAAATTTTTCACTGCAATGCGGTCGGCTTGTTTTCTATCTCGCTCTGGCATCATCATCGGCTGATAAATGTTTTGGTCAAGATGAATGCCCAGCGGACGGCGTTCTTTTTGAATGCTCTCTTGTAATAGCATGATGGCTTGAATGAGTGCCTCAGGTCTGGGCGGACACCCCGGAACATACACATCCACAGGCAAGATTTTATCCACCCCCTGCACCACCGAATAAATGTCGTACATGCCGCCAGAGTTGGCACACGCCCCCATGGAGATGACCCATTTAGGTTCTAACATTTGTTCATACAGCCTGAGAATCACAGGTGCCATTTTGACAAAACAAGTCCCCGCCACTATCATCACATCAGCTTGGCGAGGGGAGGCACGAATGACCTCCGCCCCAAAACGAGACAAATCATGCACGCCTGTCAAGGTCGTGGCGTACTCCACATAACAACAGCTTGTGCCAAAGTTAAAGGGCCATAAGGAGTTTTTGCGACCCCAGTTCATGGCAGCATTGGTCAGCTCTGTCAGCTTACCCAAAAACACATTGCGATTAACCTCATCATCATAAGGGTCATTCACCGTTTGCTTAGTTTGGGCAGGCATGCAACCGCCATCAGTATCCGCTTTAGTAAGGGTATATTTCATAATTATCTTCGTTGGTAAGGCTGATTAATTTAATGATTTTATATTGATTGAGGAATGTTTAAATCACAGACTTACGGCTGTTTAGTGAAATCCACGGTGGTCACACGACCTGTACGGTTGATATGGTCGATGTTTTGTAGGTGTTTTTTGTTTTCTTCAATGTCATTGGACACATTGATTTGCCCTGAAAATTGGGCGGGTATTTTGCCTGTTGGGTCGGTGTGTAGTTCGTCCACACCATTAAACTTAGTGATGCTGGCAAGGTCAAAGCCAATAGGCTGGCTGTCAATACGAGCTTTGGCGGGGCGTTTGTTGGCAGGAGACCAGTCCAATGCCCCAACCTTAACCGCATAAATAAGCCCAACCAATAAATCAATGATGAAAGTCACAGCAATGATAAAGCCTGCCCAACCTGCTTGTTCGATAGACACCGCATAGGCATACAGATAAAGGGCTTCTAAGTCAAATATCACAAAAAAAATGGCAACCAAATAAAATTTGGCAGACAAACGCAGGCGGGCGTTGCCAGCACCGACAACCCCCGCCTCAAATGTCTCTTCTTTTTGACGACCGCTTGAGCGTCCACCCAACAACCTAGGAACGACCAGCATAAACACAACCAAACCAACGGCTGCCACCATATAGACCAACGCTGACCAAGCCCCTGCCGACATCATTGCCATCATGCGCACCTATCTTAATCCCAACCTGACACTGCCATTTCATCAGTCAAACATCTTTATTTTAGGCAGTTTTATGGCTGGCTAATATAACCGATTTTATGAATAAATTACTAGCCACCAACGCATAAATGACGTTTTTTCCAAATGTTTTTTGACCAGATAATGCACTTGTTGAGCGTATTTTGATGAGCGTATTTGTGGTTATGATGAGTGGTTATGATGACTATTGGCTAATCACATCTACGCCTTTGGGTGGTGTAAAATTAAACAAACCATCGCCCACTTTGCTATTTAACAACACACCACTAAAGGTGATTTTGGTGGTTTGGCCAAGATTGTCATTTAATACCATCATGGTCGGTTTGCCACCACTAAAGCTGATGGTCATGTCCTTAAAGTTGGCATTGTCTGATTTTGGGGTCAACTTAAAGTAGTTTTTACCATCGACAGGTTGGGTGATGGTGAAATTATCAGCAATTTTGGCAGAGTCGCCCGACAACAACAGTGCTGGGGTATTCCCAATTTGGCTATCTACGTTTTGTTTGGTGGCTTGTGCCAAATCTTTGTCATAAATCCATAAATGATTGCCATTAGCAACAACCAGTTGTTCTGATGGGCTTTTGGTTTCCCAACGGAATTTATTAGGACGTTTGATGCTCATGCTACCAGAGAATTTGCCTGCTGACAGTGATTTACTGTTGCCTGATGTGGTCTGAGTAAAATGGGCCGTCATGGTTTTGGTATTTGCTAAATGGCTGTTTAACGCTTTGGCGGCAGCGGTGTTGCTGTCATCTGCATCAGCATTTGCCACGGTAGGATAACCGATTACCATGCTTGTGATGGCAATGGCAGACAATGCCAATTTTTTGATTGATATTGATGATGTTTTTATTAATGGGGTTTTTATTGATAAAGTATTCAAAGACATAATAACTCCGTGAATGTATGAATGTGTGAATGTGTGAATGTGTGAATGTGTGAATGTGTGAATGTGTGAATGTTAAATGAGATGTTATCTAAATGAATGTATCATTAATAACGGTGAATGAATGTATCAGAGATGTGAGTGCGAACCCATCACTTTTGCT
>ERZ1023302.138-NODE-138-length-10988-cov-790.323607_pt1 | contig 10988 bp, 7 predicted proteins | sample MGYA00380473_ERZ1023302 | MGnify/ENA primary metagenome ERZ1023302 (study PRJEB33173, sample SAMEA4830380) | metagenome | study: EMG produced TPA metagenomics assembly of the PRJEB25223 data set... | reverse complement strand
GGCAAATATCTAAGAATTTTTTTGCTGGAATGGTAAAAGTGCCATTTTCAGAAGATGATGAAAGCTGAGTTTGACTAGAGAGTTCAACTTCTAAATCTGTCCCTGTGATAGTCAGACGATTGTCTTCGATTTGCAATAATACGTTGTTTAATACAGGAATATTTGGGCGATGACTCAATACGCCACATACTTGTTGCAACGGTTTTAATAAATTTTCTCTTGAAATACTAAATTGCATTACGTTCTCCTTTTATGCGGATAAAGTGCGGATCAAATTCGCCCAATCTTCTTGAATGCTATTGTCTTGCTCACGGAATTTTGGTACTTCTCGGCAAGCGTTTAATACGGTCGTGTGATCACGGTCAAAGGCACGACCGATTTCAGGCAAACTGCGATTTGTTAATTCTTTTGCTAACGCCATTGCAATTTGGCGAGGACGAGTCACTGAACGTGCGCGACTTTTTGATTTTAAATCTGAAACCTTAATTCGATAATATTCAGCCACCACTTTTTGAATATTTTCAATGGTAACTAAGCGTTCTTGCAGAGCCAAAATATCTTTTAAGGTATCACGCACGAAATCAATATCAATGTCACCGCCTTTGAAGTCTTGCATTGCTTTTACACGATTTAATGCACCCTCAAGTTCACGCACGTTGGTACGCAAGCGTTGAGCAATGAAGAAAGCGACTTCTTCTGGCAAGTTCATATTATGTTCTTCCGCTTTTTTCAATAAAATCGCTACACGGGTTTCAAGATCGGGCGGCTCAATGGCTGTTGTTAAGCCCCAGCCAAAACGTGATTTTAAACGTTCTTCAATTTTTTCAATTTCTTTAGGATAACGATCCGAAGTTAAGATAATTTGGCGACCCGTTTCAAACAAGCTATTGAAAATATGGAAGAATTCTTCTTGAGTTTTTTCTTTTTCAGCGAAAAATTGAATGTCATCCACTAAAAGCGCATCAAGAGAACGATAGAATTTTTTAAATTGATCCATTTTATTATCACGCACTGCTTTTACCATATGTTGCATAAAGTTGTTGGCGTGAATATAAAGCACTCGCGCATTCGGTTTATTGGCTAAAATGCCGTTGCCAATGGCGTGTAACAAGTGAGTTTTCCCTAAACCAGTGCCGCCATATAAAAAGAAAGGATTAGCCGATGGTTCGCCTGGTGCTTGAGCAAGTTTTTGACCGACTGCGCGTGCGAGTTGGTTCGATTTACCTTCAACAAAGTTATCAAATAAATGTTTAGTATTGAGATGGGATTCAAATTTTATTGGCGTACTAGATTCTGTTTGAAAATCTACCGCACTTTCTGATCTAAGTGTTGTATTTGGTGTACTTTCCACTATCTTGGGTGCAGGTTTAACCCCTTCTTTTAAAGAAATACGCAGTTCAGGATTTTGTGCAAGTGTTTGACAAATTTGCTGGATTTGTGCGAGATAATGAGTTTCCACCCAACCTTTCACAAACATATTAGAAGCATATAAAACAATGTGGTTATCCGCCACCACATCAGCCTGTAAAGGACGAAGCCAAGTGCTAAGATCGCTGGCTGAAACTTGATCTTGAAGTTGTAACAGGCAACTTTGCCAAAGATTTGAGAGAGTCACAAAAGGATCCTTATTGTTTTTGTAATAGAGAAAAGTGCGGTAAAAATTGTCGGAGATTTTACAATAAATGCGTGAAAAGATCTTGTAAAAAATCCAAGTTTGGTTTTTCACTTAAGCAGATTATAGAACAGAAAAAGATGCGCCAGTAAGGTATAGATATAGCATATCTAGTCCATCTGGCGCATTTTAATTTAGAATTTCATTTCTAATGTTAAGGTATAGTTTCGTCCTGATGCTGCGTAGCGAGTATAGCTACCAACATTTTGATGTTGATTGACCGCACCTTGTGCTGTTTGACGCACCGCTTCCCAAGTAACATAGCGATAGTTGAATAAATTATATATCCCTAATCGAAGCATAATATTTTTATTCGCCATGTAATAACCCGATACATCTAAGATATGCCATGCCCGAGTAAGTTTTCTTGTTGATTTTACATTCCTTGAAGTGCTACCCAATGCACGTTGTCCTAGCAATTCATTTTGAGATTTTGCTTTTGATTGAGTAAACATTGTATTAATTCCCCAAGTATTACTTGGATGATCATAGCCTAAACCAATGATATAACGGCTGGGCTGAATGGCATCAAATAAATAACTGCTTACGGAGGCTAAACCAGCATTGATTTTTTGATCTTTAACTTTTACTCGGTTATAAGCAAATGTTGCATACCAACCGTAGGGAATACGTTTCCATAAACCATTAAAATCTAATTGCGCAGTTATATTTACGCCAACTAATTTTGCATTTTGTGCATTATGATATCCATAATTGCCCTTTCCAGTTCCATTTTTACTAAGTTCTTCAGCAAAGGCGATAAGATTTCGATAAGCATTACTAAAATGACTGATCTCAATATTACCAAAATCCCCTTTTAGAGCGAGACCAAACTCTTGGTTACGAGATGTTTCAGGCTTAAATTTACCTACATAAACATCGGCATTCTTGCCACCATACCGCCAACCATACATTTCAGCAAAACTAGGATTTCTAAATCCAGTAGAAAGGCGATAAGAAAGATCAAGCCATTCCGTTGGTTTTATGACAATACCAGTATTCCAAGAGAAATTTTTAAATTTACCAACACTAATAGTTGATTCATTAGCTTTTGTACGAGATACGTCATACCGAATACCTAAACCTAAATCAACGTATTTCCCTAATGCCATATTATTGCGTGCTGCGAAATAATAATTTTTCCCTTTAATTAACCGCACTTTACAGTCTCTGTAATTAGAGGAGTTACCTTTATAATTACAATGATCTTCTCCTGCAAAATATGGATTTGGTTTTGGGTATAAGTAAGGGGTTAATTTGTAACCATTTCTTGTTTTACCTTTCTCTGAAATACTACTTGCCGTAGCGATAACACGTCGAGTTAAATAATCTTTATGCTGAAGCGCTGAAGTAAAGTCATCAAAACCAAGATTGAAGACAATTTGATGAGTAAGCCAATTTTGTTGAATTTTTTTCTCTAAATTCAATTGCAACATATTATGTTTTTCTTTATAAACATTTCTATCAGAACGATAGTATGAATAAGGTTTATCAAGTGTTGGGCGGCAATTCTTACTTGGATTAGGATAAAGACTGCAATGCGTATGTTGCATATAACTGTCAAGTATGATGTTTTGTTGATTAGCACTTAACACTGCTTTGTCAATGATTCCCGCTTTGTTCTTATTTTCGTAAATATATTCAATACCTACACGCTGTTTTCTATGGTGTTCATCGAAATAAAGCCCACTTGCATAGTTAACGCCTCTGCCATCCTCAATACGTTGATATGCACCATAATCTTTCATTGGATAAAAAGAGCCGCTGCTATCATCCCGTTTTTCTGTTGATCTTAAATAAGCGGGAAATGTCATATCACGGATATCAAATTTTTGTTGTGTGAATTCAAAAATACCACCAATATAATGTTGTTCAGAAAAATGATACCCTCCTCTTAAAAACCAAGACTGGCTTTCATATTTCATTGGATTAGGTTTGATACGGTTAGCCCCTGTATAATCTGAAACACTTACAGTTTCTTTTTGGGAGGATAACTTCGCAGGTGGTTTGGCTGAAGGTATACACTCGTCATAACCCTTTGGACACTCATCTTCCATCACAAAGTATGCAGATTGATTCTCTGGTTTGGCGATTAAGCGATTATAACTTTGCACGCCTTTTAATGCATCTTTATGGACTTGGGTTTCAATTGAATTTCGTTGAGTGTAAATGGCTAGCCCTTCAAATCCACCTTGTTTTCCTGCTACAGCTAAAGAATGGGTAAAGCCTTTATTTTTGCTTGAATAAGCATTTTTAGTTTGAATTCCCCATGATTTGTCTCCTTCTAAGATATCGGCTGCGGATTTGCTTTGAAATGTTACAGAACCAGCTAGTGCTCCATTACCATACTCAGAAGAACTCCCCCCCTTGCTTATTTCGACGGCCTTTACATTTTCATATTCAATTTCATTAATTGCACCAGTGCCAGAATATCCTGAACGAGCAACTAAAGGGCTTTGCACTACATAAGATTGCGTTTGAGGTAAACCATCTACTAATAAAGCAACTCTATTTCTGTCCATACCACGAATAGAATATCCAGAACTTGCACCGCGGCCTTGTTCTACAACTGAAATCCCTGGATCATAGCGTGTTAGATCACGAATATTTAATACTTGTTCTCGGCTGATACTTTCACTAGTTTTGATAATTTTGCCAAGTCCAGTTACTTCATTATCTTTACGATCTCTTACTTTTTCTGCAGTGACTGAGATAGTTTCTAATTCTGAATCTTCTGTACTTTGAGTGTCCACTTCAGATGATATAGCTTCTTTTGTATCTTTTATACTTTGAGTTTCTGCTTTTACATAGCATGAAATTAAAAGACAAGAAATAATACTTAGGCGAAAATAGGGTTTTTTAGTCATTTTTAGTATTCCATTATTTGGTTGTTTTTACTTGTTGTTTTTTTCTACTTGTTTTTTAGCTCCAAACACAACTGCAGCTCTTGCATTTTCTGAATTGGATGGTGAAGATACGGCTGGGGAACTTTCAGAATTTTTAGGTGTAGAATTTCCGTTATAAGTGAAATAACCGCCTAATTCTGTAGCGTTCGGTCCATAAAATGCCCCGTTTACTGTTGTCGTGAAATTGACTGTAGATGTGCCTTGTGTATTTTGGCTATCAATCACTACATTGTTTGCATGGGCAGTGCCTTCAAAGGCATTACCATTTTTAAAGGTTGCCTCAATACTAAATACGGTATTTTGTGTGCCTGCACGTTTTAATTCGCCTGTTAGCTTTTTATTGCCAAAATCAACAGTAAACTCGGCGGGAGCATTGTTATTTTGTTGTTTATCTCCTGTAGCGGAGTAAGATGTCTTGCCATCACTAATATAACCAAACCAATTACCATGATATTTTGCACTTCCTTCTTTAGGAATTTGAGAACTGGGAGTACGGAGACCTAATAAGAATTGATAATAAGTCTTGATAGATGTTGTCGCTTGTTTTTCTTTGTCTTCTTGTTTTTCTTTGTTTTTTTCTTCTTCTTTTTTAAGTGGGTCTTCATAATACATACCAAATTTCACATAGCTTAGATTACTGCAACATGCTTCCACTTTATAGGTTTTATCTCCTACCTTATGATGCCTACTACTTATGAAATCATTAGTATTTTTTTCAGGTAAAAGAAGAATAGGCTGATTGTCAATTAAAAGGTAATCAGCTTCACCAAAACTTGGTATATCTTCCGTCTTAAAGTTTTTTTCATCGGTTATTGCATTGGTTGTTTTATTGGTTGTTGTATCGGCTGTTGTACTGGTTGTTGCATCGGTTTTTTTAGTAGAGAAAGTAATTAGCTTGCCATCAATTAAGGTTTCTCTGGATAATTTTTTGTCTTTTGTTTCTTCTTCTTTGGCACTAAATACCCCAAAAACTCGGTTATCCTGAGCTAAAAACTTTCCTCCTAATTCTTCACCTTCAGGCCCATAAAAACCACCTTCTAATGTTCCCTCGCTGGTAAAGGGATGATCTGTAGAATTTTTTTCGGTTGGCTTTACTTTACCTCTGAATCGGTTGCTATGTACATCAGCTTCTAGATTGTAGAGTGTATGTTTTGTATTTTCTGATGGATTAAGATTATTTGTTTTCCTTTTATTATAATAAAGTTCTCCAGTGAGCTTTTTTGTACCAAAATTGACACTAAATTCACTTATTAAGCCCGTCTTAGGATCTAAATCAATATCTTCTCGAGTAGCACTACGTCGAGAATAAGCGTGACTGCCATTACTTAACAAAGGATAACGTTTGCCATTTTTAGTTGCGGTGATGAAGTTCCAAGTTCCTTTATACGTTGCTACACCGTCTACTGGCAATTTTGTTGCAGTCTGATTACCATAATAAAAGGCATAACCATAATAGCCACTATAGGCTTTCCCCTCGTTCCTCTTAGAAAAATCACTCCAACTATCGATATAATACAACCCAGAATAAACGTATTTTTGTGAATTAGAATTTTGTGATGTTCCAGGTTCCTCAATTGAGCCAATAAGGGACCCCCCGTTTTGATTGTTATTTTTAACTTTTTCAACATCCTCTTTAATCGTTAAAAGTGAGGAAAATATCATATAGCCATCTTCATTTAAGAGACTAGGTTTTGTCCTATCAAGAATATTCTGAGCCACTAACTTCATCCCTCCCCCTAAAGAAGGAATGGACAACTGATCTAAATTAGATTTTGTTCTTTGATTCGAGGTATCGTCTTGATAACGTGGTTTAGAAGAGGAGGGATTAGAGACGTCATCTACATCAAAAGAACCACCTCCCCCGCTACAAGCGCTTAGTAAAAAGGAAAGTCCACCAGTGATAAGAGAAACAGATTTCATAGAATTAATACTTATACAAAATTGATAATAATTCGCATTATTGTTCTTTTTTTGTAATAATGTCAAGTTAGAGTTTTTTAAGTTCATGGATAAAATATGAAAAATGGCGTAAAACAAATTTCTCTCTTATCATTAATAGGCTTATCATTAACGAATGTAGCTTGGGCAGAAGTTGCACGTCCTAAAAATGATACATTGACAAATACGATTCAAAGTGCGGAATTAAAAACCTCCTCTTTTTCCTCTATGCCTAAGAAAGAAATACCAAATAGGCATATTATTTCTCTTTCCAAAAGCCAATTAGCACAACATCCAAGACTTGTTTTGCGTGGGTTAATTCCTGCTTTATATCAAAATAACACTCAGGCAGTTCAACTGTTATTACCACTATATAAACAATTTCCTCAACAAGATAATTTCTTACTCACTTGGGCAAAGGCTATTGAAGCGCGTGAACAAGGTGATTTAACTCAATCTATTGCTTATTATCGTGAATTATTCGCTCTAAACGCATCTTTACTACCTTTGCGTTATCAATTAGCTCAAGCCCTATTTTTTAATTATGAAAATGAATCTGCCAAAATTCAATTTGAAAAATTACGTTCAGAGGTAGATGATGAAAAATTTTTAGGTGTTATTGATCAGTATCTTTTAACACTAAATCAGCGGAATCAATGGATATGGCAAGTAGGCTTAAATTTTTTAAATGATGATAATTTGAATAACGCTCCAAAAAGTGGCACAAAAATTGGTAATTGGACCGCTTGGGAAAAAGAAAGTGGGAAGGGGGTAGGGTATTCTTTATCAGTAGAAAAAAAATGGCCGTGGGCAGATCATTTTTTTAGTAAAACTATGTTTAATGGGAATGGAAAATATTATTGGGATAATAAAAAATACAATGAGGCTACTTTTCGTATAGGTGGTGGTTTAGGCTATCAAACTGCCTTAGTTGAAGTCTCGTTGTTTCCTTTTCAAGAAAAACGCTGGTATGCAGGCGGTAGCTCTGGAACGAATACAATGAAGCAATATGCGGATAAATTGGGTATTCGTTTAGAAAACGTAGATTGGCTAAGTAAAACTTGGCAAATTTCTACCGCACTTGAGTATGGAAAATCTCGTTATAAAACCCGAAAACATTTAGATGGTGATTATTATTTCATTTCATCAACACTATTTTATTTACCTAAAAGCACTCAATTTTGGTTTGTTGGCATGGATTTTCATCGAGAAAATACACAAGCATTAGATAATGCTTATCAACAAAAGACATTGAGATTTGGTTGGGGGCAGGATTGGTCTTATGGTATTTCATCACGTTTTACTTTTAGTTATGCCAATCGAGTGTATAGAGAGAAAGATTTGATTGGGATACAGCAAAAAAATCGTGAATACACAACCACAATTACTTTATGGCATCGAAATATACATTTTATGGGATTAACACCTAAATTATCGTGGGATTATCAAAAATCCACTAGTAATCATGCTTTTTATCGTTATGATAAAAATAGAATTTATCTCGAAATTGGAAAAATATTTTAAGGTTGTAAACTAACTGTTGAGTTATCTCTAACATTGTCAAAGTGCATACACTATATTTTTAATATTAGTTTGAAATTTTTTAAAAAATTTCCGTTTCTTATTTGACGAACGCGCATTTTATGACTAGAATTGCACCCTATTTTATTCACTCTTAATTGTATTTAGGTAAATTAAAATGAAACGTACATTTCAACCTTCTGTATTAAAACGTAGTCGTACTCACGGTTTCCGTGCTCGTATGGCAACTAAAAATGGCCGTCAAGTTTTAGCACGTCGCCGTGCTAAAGGTCGTAAAAGTTTATCTGCATAATCACAATTCTTAGTGGTTAAGCTGAACTTTTCAAGGGAGTTACGTTTATTAACTCCCATTCAATTCAAAAATGTTTTCGAACAGCCATTCAGAGCTAGTACTCCCGAAATTACAATCCTTGCTAGAAAAAATAATCTTGAACATCCGCGTTTAGGTTTGACCGTTGCTAAAAAACATTTAAAACGCGCCCACGAGCGTAATCGAATTAAACGCTTAGTACGAGAAAGTTTTCGTTTATCACAGCATCGCTTGCCTGCTTATGATTTTGTTTTTGTAGCTAAAAATGGTATTGGAAAACTCGACAATAGCACATTTGCACAAATACTCGAAAAATTATGGCAGAGACACATTCGCTTGGCACAAAAATCTTAATTAAGATTATTCGTCTTTATCAAATTATGATTAGTCCGTTTATTGGGGCTCGTTGTCGGTTTGTGCCTACTTGTTCTTGCTATGGTATTGAAGCATTAAAAACACACGGATTATTAAAAGGTGGTTGGCTTACGCTGAAACGTGTATTAAAATGCCATCCTTTAAACGCAGGTGGATTCGATCCTGTTCCACCAAAAACCAATAATAATGATGAGAAAAAATAATGGACTCAAGACGTAGCCTATTAGTGCTTGCACTGATTTTTATTTCTTTCCTTGTTTATCAGCAATGGCAGTTGGATAAAAATCCACCTGTGCAAACTGAACAAACAACTTCAATAACTGCCACTTCTGACGTTCCGGCAAGTTCCCCTTCTAATTCACAAGCCATAGCAGATTCTCAAACTCGTGGTCGTATTATTACTCTTGAAAACGATGTGTTCCGTTTGAAAATTGATACATTGGGTGGCGATGTAATTAGCTCTGAATTATTAAAATATGATGCAGAATTGGATTCAAAAACACCGTTTGAATTATTAAAAGATACTAAAGAGCATATTTATATTGCGCAAAGTGGTTTAATTGGTAAAAACGGTATTGATACTCGTTCTGGTCGTGCGCAATATCAAATTGAAGGCGATAATTTTAAATTAGCAGAGGGGCAAGAATCTCTTTCTGTACCGCTTCTTTTTGAAAAAGATGGCGTAACTTATCAAAAAATCTTCGTATTAAAACGTGGTAGCTATGATTTAGGCGTAGATTACAAGATTGATAACCAAAGTGGTCAAGCTATTGAAGTGGAGCCTTATGGTCAATTGAAGCATTCTATTATTGAAAGCTCTGGTAATGTTGCAATGCCTACTTATACTGGCGGTGCATATTCTTCTTCAGAAACTAACTATAAAAAATATAGTTTTAGTGATATGCAAGATAATAATCTTTCTATTGATACTAAAGCTGGTTGGGTTGCGGTGTTACAACATTATTTCGTTTCTGCGTGGATCCCAAATCAAGATGTAAATAATCAACTTTATACAATTACAGATAGTAAAAATAATGTTGCATCAATTGGTTATCGTGGTCCTGTTGTCACTATTCCTGCTGGTAGCCAAGAGACGATTACAAGTTCATTGTGGACTGGTCCTAAACTTCAAAATCAAATGGCAACTGTCGCAAATAATTTAGATTTAACGGTTGATTATGGTTGGGCTTGGTTTATTGCTAAACCGTTATTCTGGTTATTAACCTTTATTCAAGGGATTGTGTCTAACTGGGGTTTAGCGATTATCTGTGTAACAATTGTAGTGAAAGCAATTTTGTATCCTCTTACAAAAGCACAATATACTTCAATGGCTAAAATGCGTATTTTGCAACCGAAAATGCAAGAAATGCGTGAACGTTTTGGAGATGATCGCCAACGTATGAGCCAAGAAATGATGAAACTTTATAAAGAGGAAAAAGTAAATCCACTTGGTGGTTGTTTGCCAATTCTTCTTCAAATGCCAATTTTCATTGCATTGTACTGGACGTTCTTAGAAGCCGTTGAATTACGCCACGCGCCATTCTTTGGTTGGATTCAAGACTTATCGGCACAAGATCCTTATTACATTCTCCCTATTTTAATGGGTATCTCAATGTTCTTGTTGCAAAAAATGTCTCCAACACCAGTAACTGACCCAACACAACAAAAAGTAATGAATTTTATGCCATTAGTTTTTATGTTCTTTTTCTTGTGGTTCCCATCAGGCTTGGTATTATACTGGTTAGTATCTAACTTGATCACTATCGCCCAACAGCAATTAATTTATCGTGGATTAGAGAAAAAAGGGTTGCATTCTCGTAAGAAATAGTCACGAACAGGCAAAAAGAAAGGCACGGAATGTGCCTTTTCTTTATTTTACTGCCGTGGGTATACCTACCCTAGGTCGTAGTGTACCTACCCTAGGCAATCAACCGTGGGTAAGTATACCCACGGTTAATTATAGTAATAATAGTTCCCCTTTGGGGAACGTCAAGCCTACCCCAAAGGGGTAGCACTGGGATAAACCTAGGGTATACCTACCCTAGGTCTACCCCAGACAATAATAGGTTTTATATGAAAGAAACAATCGTTGCTCAAGCTACTGCGCCAGGTCGTGGTGGTATTGGGATTTTAAGGGTCTCTGGGCCTTTGGCAACAAAAGTTGCTCAAGCTATATTAGGTAAATGCCCTAAGCCAAGAATGGCAGATTATCTTCCTTTTAAAGATGCTGATGGCACTATTTTAG
>ERZ1023302.135-NODE-135-length-11083-cov-4.150435_pt1 | contig 11083 bp, 12 predicted proteins | sample MGYA00380473_ERZ1023302 | MGnify/ENA primary metagenome ERZ1023302 (study PRJEB33173, sample SAMEA4830380) | metagenome | study: EMG produced TPA metagenomics assembly of the PRJEB25223 data set... | reverse complement strand
TGTGGCTTCACTAAAGGCTTTTTTTTTCTACGTCCCTGTTAATAAATAATCAGCCACGCTGTCATCTTTATTAAATGACAGCAAATTAAGCGGTATGGCAGAAAACTGTAAAGACGCCCCACCTTGCAAAAACAACACCTTATAATGATTTGGAATTGCCATCAACTCACGCAAATTTTGCTCAGCTTGACTGGCAATTTGCATATAATCTTGACTGCGGTGGCTCATTTCCATCACTGACACGCCTTTGCCTTGCCAATCCAACAGCTCTTGTTGTGCTTGATACAGTACAGGCGTGGGTATGGACGCAGGGCCAGCAGAAAAATTGGGCAATCGATGCAACTGTTCTAAAGATAATTGGTCTGATGAAATCAAGCTTGTCATAAACATCAATCCTTTAATGGTTTTTAATGGTTTTCAATGGTTTGTAGTTAACTGGCTTTTCTTTTACTGAAACTGTGTCTTTACTGAAACTGTGTCTTTACTGAAACTGTGTCGCCAAATGGCTCTAGATGACCCAGATAGATTGTGCCTAGACAGATTGTAACTGTTGCCAAAATGTTTGTTTCAACTTGGGCGTTACCAACATATCCGCCAACAATGGGGCCTCAACCGCTTGTTTAAGATTAACCCCGTTAGGCAATGGACTTAAGCACAGTACAGGGTGTTGGGTTTGCTGTCCTAATCGGCATAAAAATCCATCTAAACTTTGCTGAGCATACTCTGCATCAGTCATGCCCACACAAATGGGAAAGCTCAATTGATAAGACTCACCGTTTAGTACAGAAACGATGTTTTGCCAAAGTTGAATCTGCTCAGCTGTCAGCTGTTTTTTATCCACCAAGATGCTGTGATGATTAAAACTAAAGCCCTCTAACTCAAAACTGACTGTGGTCGTACTGTTTGCCGTCGTGTCTGCTACCGTTGTGTCTGTCATCGTGTCTGTTGTTGGCGATGCTAGGACAGCAGTTTGTGATGCGTCATTGGATATGTTATAAGACGCATGACCAATTGTCGTGTCTTCTGCCAGCTGATTATCGTTGGTATGGTAACTGCTGTTATCTACGGCGTTTACTGATTGACGATTTATGGGTTGATTGTCTACTGGTCGATTGTCTACTGGTTGATTGTCAATAACAGGCTGTTTATTCGGTTTGGCTAACTGTATTGGTTCAAAATAAATGGTCTGGTTGAATTGTTGAATGGATTTTTGGTCTGATTTCTGCCTTGTTACCCACACATCAATACCCATCAAATGTAACATCTGTCGTTGACAGATGACGTGTTTAACATGTGGGCTGTGAACGTTATTAGGCATAGATTTGATGATTAAGAGGTTTGAAGATTAAGCTGTTGACGTTTAAATAAATGACCAAAAGATTACGCTTGATGCCATGCTGATAACCATGTCAATATTTGGGCGTTAGCATCTGGCAGACGATAGCGTCCACCAAGCAACTCTTGCCAACTGGCCCAAACCAATGGCTGCCCCAGTCTGCCCAATAAGGCGGGTTGTCCATTTTTATTGTTTACCTGAGTCTGATTAACGCTTTGATTAAATTCATGATATTGCTCAGCAGATAAACGCACTTCATACACATGCAGGCGGACAGATTTATTGGGATAATCATGCTCAATCTCGCCCAATTTGGTTAATTTGTTCTGTCGAATGTCCAAGCCAATCTCTTCTTGTACTTCACGGATAAGGGCATCGGTTGCGGTCTCAGACGGCTCGATTTTACCACCCACAAACTCATGGCAATCACCTTGGTCTTGTGTGGCATGTCGATGGCCAAGTAAAAACCAGCTGGTATTGTTGTTGACTGCATTGCTGCTGGCATCATTCAACACATCGGCATCATGGCGAATCACCGCCACTGCCACATCAATTTTGGTGGTCAACATTGATTTTGGCTTAAATTTGGCTTAAAAATGTTGCGAAGACTTATCAACCATCGTACCTTGTTGGTTTTCTTGTTGGCTTTCGGTCTTTAGCACATTAAGATTGGCTGATTCAGAGATAATGGCATTTTGTTGTTCTACCGCTCCTGTCAACCTGGCAAGTTCTGTTTTTAAATGCGTATTTTCACGATTAAGGCGACCCATCTCCCATTTATTTTGCAACACTTTAAACCACAGCAAAGATAAGAAAATGCCAATGACAATGCCCAAAGATATGGCAATAATCAACAACAAGCCTAAGTTCATCGCAGGGGCTTGATAAAACAGTAAATTCACCGCAAGCTCGGTGCTATTGGCAATCACCAAGCCCAACGCATAAGCAAAAAACACCACCAAAACCACCATCAATACGACACGCATGAGATGCCCTCACAGTCAAAAATACTTAAAGCAAAAACAATTAAAAAAATCCGATAAATAAAAAAATCCGATAAAGTTAAAACATATCAAATGCCTGCGTTTATCATGCCTGCTTTATATGAATCCTTCTTCCATTAGCTCAAGTCGCAATGCCTTACCAGGTTTAAAGTGTGGTATTGCTTTTGCTTTGACCATCACCTGTTCACCTGTCTTAGGGTTACGAGATTGTCTTTGTTGATGATGATGCAAACAAAAACTGCCAAACCCTCGTATCTCAATCCGCCCATCATCTTGCAAGGTTTCTGCCATCAGCTCAAACAATCGCTTAACCGCCACTTCAATCACGTCATCATTCATGTTATCACAATTTTGACTGATGCGTTGTATCAACTCAGATTTATTTACCCACATTCATGATGCTTCCGTTTCGCTGTGTTTTAGGTATTTTTTTGGCATGATTTTGGCATAAATGTCATGTCATTGTCTATCGTTTTGCAAACGCCAAAGAGTAAAACAAAAACACCCAGTCATAAAGCCTCACATGTTGATGGTTTGTTGATTGTGGTTTGTTGCTTACGGATATACGGATATGACTATTTATAAATCACAAAATTTAAGCTATGATGTTAAATTGACATCTTAGCCCAACTTTTATTTTTATATTTTTATTGGATAACCCCATGCCATCAGCGTCTCATTCAACCAGCACACACGCTTTAACCACACAGGCTTCAGCCAACCGTCATAAATTTGCCCCTTTAAAAAATGACCGCTTACTTAGGGCGTTACGTTTTGAGCCAGTAGATTGTACCCCTGTGTGGATGATGCGACAAGCAGGTCGTTATTTGCCTGAGTATCAAAACACCCGAACACAAGCAGGCGACTTTTTAAGCTTATGCAAAAATACTGAGCTTGCTACTGAAGTAACGCTACAACCACTAAGACGCTTTGAGTTAGATGCTGCCATTTTGTTTAGTGATATTTTGACCATTCCTGATGCCATGGGTTTAGGGTTGTATTTTGTTGCAGGGGAAGGACCTAAATTTAAATACACGGTTCGCAAGCAGTCTGACCTTGAGCAGTTGCCCAAAGTAGATGTCAATGACGCATTGGGTTATGTGATGCAAGCGGTAACCAGTATCCGTAAAGAGCTTAATGGTAAAGTGCCATTATTTGGCTTTTCAGGAAGCCCTTGGACATTGGCGACTTATATGGTTGAAGGAGGCAGTTCAAAAGACTATCGCCATACCAAGGAGCTGATGTATACTAAGCCTGAGTTTTTGCATGCGTTGTTGGATAAGGTGGCGGTGGTGGTTACCGATTATCTGTCGGCACAGGTTGATGCAGGTGCTCAGGTGCTACAGTTGTTTGACAGTTGGGGCGGTGCATTGGGACATCGTCAGTTTATCGAATTTTCACATCAGTACAACCGCCGTATCATCAGTGAGCTAAAACAAAAACACCCCCAAGTACCGATTGTGCTGTTTACCAAAGGGGGTGGTCTGTGGCTTAATGTTCAAGCGGATTCACAAGCTGATGCGTTGGGCATTGATTGGACCATGCCCATTGATAAAGCCAGACAAATTTTAAGCGATGAACAAAGACACTTAACCAAAAAATATAAAAAACTACAACCCTCTAAAGCCATTCAAGGTAACCTAGACCCACTGACTTTACTTGGTGGCAAAGACACCATCAAACATGAAACCACTTTAATGTTACAAGACGCCTATCGACAGGGTGATAAAACAGGATATATCGCCAATCTTGGACATGGCATCACCCAATGGACGCACCCCGACCACGCCAAGGTGTTTATTGATACGGTTCATGAATATGCTCTTTAACTCATTAACTCACCGTGCCACTTATGTTTAGGAACGCCTTTTCATCATGACTCGGTCTCGATTGTCTAAACTTTCGCCCTTATCCCCCCCAAACCGCTTGCGTCATTGGGGCATGATGACAGGTTTACTTAGTCTGTTTGCCATTGCCATGTTGGCAGTGGCGTTGTTGGTCGCTGTGTTTGCCTATCAGTTTGCTTACAAACAAGGCAAGCTAGATGCCATGACAGAAAGTGAAGTTACCGCTGATGGTAAACGCTTAACAACTCAATCATTACAAGACATCAAATTACAAAACGACATTTTACGCACCGAAGCTGACACCGCCAAGCAAGAGCGTGATATCAGCCTTACCAGCTTATCACAACTCAGACAAGAGCTAGAAGAGCTACAAATCACCAATGAACAGCTTCAACAAAGTGTGGATATTTTTCATCGACGGATTGCAGACAGTGGTGGTATCAGACTGCAAGTCATCGGAGCAGAAATCGAACCTTTACCAGAAAATGCGTTTGAATATCGCTTTGATGTGCTGATGGTGAATAAAAACGGTTCATCAACCCCACTTACCCCAACGTTAAATTTGCTCACCGACACCAGCTTTGTCAATGTGCCATTAAAGCCAAGCCGTTATCAAATCAATGGAATATCTCGTATCCGTGGTCGTTTTATCATGCCAGATGGTTTTAACCCCATGCAGGTCAAACTGACCTTATCTGCTGACGGACAAGAAGTAGAACAGTTATATAACTGGCGATTAGGTAAACGCAAGGACAATGTGCCATTATCATTAGCCGAAATACCCAAGACCAATGAACGCCCCATCTCTCCATCTTAGGTGGTGGCGATTAAATCAACAATGCGTCTCAATTAACAATGCGTCTTAATTAACAATGCGTTATTTATCAGTGCCATTAATCATTAAACCAACCAATAAATTAATCAACAAATCAACCATCATCACCATGTTAAGCAAAATACCCAACCATCACGCCCATGCACAAGACTGGCATCTGCCTTTATCGCCTGTTCGCCATAATCACACATATCCTGACAAAAACCATCTCATTTACGCCCATGACGACACCAACCGCCATGACAAAAAAGACACAGACATCATGGTTGCTGAGCCTGAACTGGCTAAGCCACCCATGTATGCGGTGGTGATGTACAATGATGACTACACCCCCATGGAATTTGTGGTGATGGTGCTACAATCTCAATTTCGCCATTCTGTCGATGAAGCGGTGCAAATTATGTTAAGTATTCATCATTTTGGTAAGGGCATTGCGGGCATTTTTCCCAAAGACATCGCTGAAACTAAAGCAAAAACCAGCAATGGGCTTGCTCGCAAAGAAGGGTATCCTTTGCTGACACAAATTGAGCCGTATCGATGATGATTGCCAAAAACAGTTACCAAAAACAGTTACCAAAAACGGTCGCCAAAACATTGATTTATCCTAAGCCACCATCATAATAAACGGATAGAATAATAAAAGAATAGGTTACACTGTCTGACCATACAGATTTTAGGGAAGCATCTATTTTTTATCATAAGGAATACCCATGCTAAGTCGTCATTTGGAAGTTTCTTTGCGTTTGGCTCTAACCCTAGCCAAACAACACGCCCTTGAAAATACCGATGCAGCCGATACGCTAAAGGCATGTGGGGCGGACATAACAACACTTAGAACAGAGCTTGAAGCCTATATTAACAGGCACACACCAACCGTTGTCAATGCAGATGAACAGCCACCACTGCCTACCCAAAGTTTTGACCGTATTTTACAACGTGCCATTTTTCATGTGCAGTCAGCGGGCAATAGACGCTTGGTTGAAGGCTCAGATGTGTTGGTATCCATGTTCTCTGAACACGACACGTATGCCGTATATTTGTTAAAAAAACAATCAATCAGCCGTCTGTCGCTGACACAATATCTGTCGCATCATGATAAAGCCAAGCAAAAAATGATGACTGGCCATGGTGAGCAAGACCGTGATAAAGCCAAAGAAAAAAACCCACTCAAAGAATACACCAATAACCTTAACCAACGTGCCAAAGAGGGTAAATCTGACCCTTTGATTGGACGTGAACAAGAAATCGAACGCACCGCCCAAATCTTGTGCCGCCGTCGCAAAAACAATCCCTTACTTGTCGGCGACCCTGGGGTGGGCAAAACTTCCATCGCTGAAGGCTTGGCATGGCTTATTGTCAATGGCAATGCCCCCAAACCCTTGTTAGACACCACCATTTATGGCTTAGACATTGGGGCATTGATTGCTGGCACTAAGTATCGTGGTGATTTTGAAAAACGCATGAAAGCGTTGCTTGAAGCGTTAAAATCACATGGCAAAGCGATTTTATTTATTGATGAAATTCATATGATTGTTGGTGCTGGTTCATCTATGAACAGCAACATGGATGTGTCCAATCTGATTAAGCCTGCCCTTGCCAATGGTGAACTTCGTTGCATTGGCTCAACCACTTTTACTGAATATCGACAAATCTTTGAAAAAGACCATGCCTTATCACGGCGGTTTCAAAAAATTGATGTGGTTGAACCCAGTGTGGCAGACACCATTGAAATTTTGCGGGGGTTAAAATCTCGTTATGAAGCGTTTCACCATGTCAGCTACACCGATGATGCGTTGGTTGCTGCTGCCAAACTGTCTGCCAAACACATTCATGAACGCTTTTTACCTGATAAAGCCATTGATGTCATCGATGAAGTGGGGGCATACAAACGCCTAAGCGAAAATGCCACCACCCAAAAAAATGCCACCACTCAATCTGACAGCATCAACACCATCAACACCATCAACACCATCAACACCATGGAGAATATGACCAATACAGATACCCACACACAAACACCACCACAAGCACCACCACCACAAGCACAACAAATTGATGTGGCAGACATAGAAACCATCATTGCCAAACTGGCTCGCATTCCTGCAAAACATGTCTCTAGCAATGATAAAGCCACGTTGCAACATCTTGATCGTGATTTAAAACGTTTGGTGTTTGGGCAAGATGAAGCCATTGACACATTGGCAGATGCCATTAAGCTGTCTCGTGCTGGGCTAAAGCCCTTGGATAAACCCATTGGTTCATTTATGTTTGCAGGTCCAACAGGGGTGGGAAAAACTGAAGTCGCCAAACAGCTTGCCAATTTGATGGGCATTGAGCTGGTGCGGTTTGACATGTCTGAATACATGGAAGCCCATACTGCCTCTCGTTTGATTGGAGCTCCCCCAGGCTATGTGGGTTTTGACCAAGGCGGACTGTTGACCGAAAAAATCAATCAAAATCCCCATTGTGTGTTGCTCTTAGATGAACTTGAAAAAGCCCACCCTGATGTCTTTAACTTACTATTGCAAGTGATGGACCATGGCACACTGACCGACAACAACGGACGACAAGCCAGCTTTAAACATGTGGTGCTTATCATGACCACCAATGTGGGGGCAGAACACATGAGCCGTGCGTCCATGGGGTTTACTCAACAAGACCATTCCAAAGACAACACCGAAGCCCTAAACCGTGCCTTTACCCCAGAATTTCGTAATCGTTTAGATGCCATCGTGCAGTTTGCACCACTCAATGATAAAGTCATCTTATCGGTGGTGGATAAATTCTTAGTTGAGCTACAAACACAACTAGATGATAAGCAAGTCACCTTAGAGATGAATGATGATGTCAGAGCATATCTGGCAGAAAAAGGCTATGACCGCCTGATGGGTGCCAGACCCATGCAACGATTGCTACAAAACGAAATTAAAAAACCACTTGCCAACATGATACTGTTTGGACGCTTAAGTTCAGGCGGTACGGTACGTCTTAGCTTATTGCCAGATAATGCAGGGGCAGATGACAACAAGCATGTGGCATTTGATATTGATGATGATAACCAAGCTCACGCACCAAATGGCCGTCTGTTACTCACCATCACAGAAACCTTAGATGATGATAAAACAGTACTGGAAGATGTTGTGATATGATTGACCACACTCAAGATATAATTTTGGATTGACCATGTCTTTATCACCCAATGTAAGCGCATTTTCTCCTGCCCCCATATTGACCGAACAACAAATCGCCATCTTGGCAAATGTTCGCATGCCTGATGACTGGAAACACGCACTGGCACACGAGCTGACTTCCACCAATATGGATAAATTACGCACATTTTTACGTGAGCAATATGCCAATGGCATCATCGTCTATCCCCCTGCCAGCCAGATGTTTAAAGCGTTTGATTTAACCCCCCTATCACAAGTCAAAGTGGTGATACTAGGACAAGACCCCTATCATGGGGCAGGACAAGCCATGGGGTTGGCATTTTCAGTACCCAAATCCATACCCAAACCACCATCGCTAAACAACATCTTAAAAGAGATGGGCGATGACATTCAGATTAATTACCCACGCCACGGCGATTTGCCCCCCTGGGCCACCCAAGGCCAGCTCCTGCCCCACACCTCCTCCAGCCTGGCAGAAGGACAAGCAGGTAGCCATCAGGGGCAAGGTTGGGAAGTGTTTACCGATGCGGTGATTGAGGCGGTCAATCACCACACAGAGCATACAGTATTCATTTTATGGGGTTCAAAAGCCAAGCAAAAAGGCAAATACATAGATACGAACAGACATTTGATATTAACCGCCAATCACCCATCGCCCTTATCTGCCAATCGTGGCGGTTTTTTTGGCACTCGTCCTTTCTCCCAAACCAATACTTATTTAAAAAGACATGGCAAAACTCCCATTAATTGGCAACTACCAGAATGACCAAAATGATGCGATAAACTCAAACCATCTATATTGGCATCAACAAGATGACAATCATCATGCCTTGGCATTAAACGCACAAAAATGGTGGCTGCCCATTGATTATCAGTTTATGGCATTGGCAATACAACAAGCCGAACTGGCTGCCAATCATGCAGAAGTGCCTGTTGGGGCAGTTTTGGTTTGTCAAGGCAAGGTGCTTGCCAGTGGTCATAATTGTCCCATTGGTTGTGCTGACCCCACAGCTCATGCTGAGATTGTTGCTCTTCGACAAGCATGTCGCTTCATTAACAACTATCGCCTACCACCTGGTACCACTTTATATGTTACTTTAGAGCCATGTACCATGTGCGTGGGTGCATTGATTCATGCTCGCCTATCTCGTCTGGTGTTTGCTACCTTCGAGCCACGCTCTGGCATGCTTGGCAGTCAGCTTAATTTGGCACAATTGACCTGTTATAACCACCGCATCAGCGTACAAAATGGACTGATGCAAAGCCAAAGTCGTGATTTATTAAAACACTTTTTTCATAAGCGACGATAAAAAAGCGATAAAAGCATCTTTTAAAAACATCTTTTAAAAACAGTGAAAATAATCCAAAAGGCTTGTTATTTATCCATTGAAGCATCACAGCAACCTTTGCTATAATATAAGGCTTGTTTTATGACTTAAATTTATTGATAATGTATTGACCGTTTTATTTATCGTCACCAGCTTACGCCAATGCCCAAAACCACCCAGCAAGCCTTATCCACCCAACCCAACCGTGTCTTTTTGGCTGGTCAATCAGCACACACACAAATGACTTCACGTTTCCCTGTCATTGCCATAGACGGACCAAGTGGCTCAGGTAAAGGCACGGTATCATGGCGACTTGCCAATACTTTAGGATACAATTTATTGGACTCTGGGGCATTGTATCGCATCATTGGGCTACAGGCTTGGCAGTCGGGTCTGTTACCCACGTCAACACAAGTTTTACAACATCATGACTCACATCATGGTCAGTTAGATGAAAATGCTTTAGAAGCATTAACCCAATCTTTACAAATCACCATGACCCCCAACCAAACTACTCAACAAGTGGACATTTATGTCAATGGTGAGCTGATGGGTACAGACATTCGTAATGAGACGGTTGGCAGTTATGCGTCTCAAGTGGCAGTACTGCCAAAGGTGCGAACTGCCCTACTGGATTTACAAAGAAACATGGCGTTGCACGCTGGGGTTGTTGCTGATGGACGAGACATGGGAACGGTGGTATTCCCTAACGCAGATGTCAAGGTATATTTGACCGCATCGGCACAATCACGAGCCTGTCGGCGAGTCAAGCAACTTATCATGCAAGGCAGTATTCATCCACAAGATGAAGTTGGCATATACACACAGACATTACAAGACATTCAAGCACGTGATGACCGAGACGAAAGTCGCCATGTTGCCCCCAGTCGACCTGCTGATGATGCGTTGTTACTTGACAGCTCACAGATGAATGCCGATGAGGTTTATGCTGTCATAAAACAGCATTGCCAAGCTAAGGGCATTTGTTTTTAACTTTGGACTTTTTAGATTTTAATTTTTTTAGATTTTAATTGATGTTTCTTTAATTGATGTTTCTTTAATTTTAATTGATGTTAAAAAACACATTTTAAATCGCTGTTTTTTTTGCCAATATAAGGATAAAACCAGCTTCTTTCTTATCTTGGCAATCACTTGAACCGTACTGTGCTGGACAGGCTACGGCCATATATAGGTATGAACAATGGAATCATTTGCTGAACTATTTGAAGCAAGCCTTGGTGAACAAGGCTTAGAGATTGAACGTGGTGCTGTGGTAACAGGGCACGTTGTGGCAATCGATGCAGACTGGATTACCGTGGACACGGGACTAAAATCAGAAGGCGTGGTTGCTCGCTCTGAGTTTGTCGATGAAGACGGTGAGCTTGAAGTAGAAGTTGGCAGCACGGTAGATGTGGTTGTCGAAGCCGTGGACAACGGTATGGGACAGACCTTATTGTCACGTGAAAAAGCAAAACGTGTGGAAACATGGCATGCTTTGGAAGAATTATTTGAAAATGACGAAATTGTCAAAGGCACAATTTCTAATAAAGTTAAAGGCGGTTT
>ERZ1023302.134-NODE-134-length-11084-cov-4.682927_pt1 | contig 11084 bp, 9 predicted proteins | sample MGYA00380473_ERZ1023302 | MGnify/ENA primary metagenome ERZ1023302 (study PRJEB33173, sample SAMEA4830380) | metagenome | study: EMG produced TPA metagenomics assembly of the PRJEB25223 data set... | reverse complement strand
TAATTTGATGGCACGGTGTTTGGTGGCAACAACATTATCCTGCTTGGCAACAAGCACATCACTGCCATCATACACATCCTCAAAAATTTTTACTGTCTTTTTTGAATTTTACTGTCTTTTCTTGAAAGTTAAGGGTATCATCACAATTAACCATTAACTTAAGATAAGCAAGATAATCTGCTGTTTTTTGTTTTAATCGTTATATTTTTTAAATTTTTTTATTAGGATAATTGTCATGACAGACATCAACAAAGCAACCATCAGTAAAGACAAAGCCGTTACCTTTCACTACACCCTAACAGACGATGACGGTCAGCTCATTGACCAATCACAAGAAGGTCAACCACTTGCCTACTTACACGGTCATCAAAACATCATTCCAGGATTAGAAGCACAACTTGAAGGCAAATCTGTTGGTGATAAAGTGCAAGCCGTCGTTGAGCCAGCCGATGCCTATGGTGAATTTTTAGAAGAAGCGGTGCAAGAAGTCCCCCGTGAGAACTTCCAAGGTGTGGATAACATCGAACCTGGCATGCAATTTCAATCACAAGCGGGTGATCAAGTGATGTTGGTAACTGTCAAAGATGTCACCGACGATATGGTCATCGTTGATGCCAACCACCCATTGGCAGGCAAGCGCCTACACTTCGATGTGGAGATTACCGATGTGCGTGTTGCAACGGCTGATGAGCTCAAACATGGTCATGTGCATGGCGTGGGTGGCGTACATCACTAAGCACCAGTTAAGCACCAGTACCTAAGCAATGCCACAATGCACAATGGCACAAATGCCACAATGCACAAATGCTTAGCAAAATGACAACAAATCAACACAATCACACACAATTTGTCAATAGAAAACAGCCATTAAAAGCGATATTGTAAATAGGGTAAGTGTGTGAATTATTGATATTTGAATTAGATGATATTAGATTAATTATCTTTCCAATTATCAATCTTTCTATCAATTATCACTATGGCAAACAAACCCATAAAACAACCATTTAAACAAGGAATATCCGTATGAGTAATGACACCAATGACACTTTAGATTCAATCAAAAATACACTAGAAAGCAACTGGAAGCAACTGACTGGCTCAGTAAAAGAGATGTGGGGTGAGTTGACTGATGACGAAATCACCCAAATCGATGGCAGCCGTGAAAAGTTATCTGGTCGTATCCAAGAACGTTATGGTAAAGCCAAAGACGAAGTTGAAAAAGAAATCGACGCATGGACTGAGAAAAATAAACACACTTGGTAACACTTGGTAATTTGTATGCTGTTAACGTTTGCTAAATTTTGCTAAATTAAGCATGTTAAATTAAAAAGCCCCCCAAACCAAAGTTGTTTGGGGGGCTTTTTTTATGCACCTTTTATATTTTATGCACCTTTTATGTTATGCACCAATTTGATGCAGCAAATAAACCATCACCTCTTCCAACCGTCTAAGAATGCCTGATGGATGCGTTGCCCTTGAGCATCGGTCAGGGTATCAAGGTAGTTTACTGTGATTTGTTCTAACTGCTGGTGGGTAGTGGCATCAAGTCCACCCACCAGTAACTGCCATCGCAGATAAATGAGCCAAGTATTTAGCACGTCGCTTTCACAATAAGTGGTCAATTGTTGCCAGTTGCCAGCTTGTACAAGCCCCACCACTTGTGAGCCGTTCATGCCCCCTTTACCAGCAAAACCACAAACGCTTGCCATCACGTCCAGCGGTTGTTTGTTATGACCAGCAAATAAGGTCAGCTTGTCCATCAGGTCGGTGTGCCTATTGTGATAGCGGTTTAGGTAGTTATTGTATTGAATGTCTCGGTTGGAGTTTTCGTCAAAAAACTCTGGGGCAGACAGTTTATGGTGCATGGCACGGTACATCAGCACAGGAATGTCAAAGCTTGAGCCATTCCAGCTGACCAAATTGGGCAGTCGGTTGGGGTGTTTATCAGCAAATATGGCAAAAAACTTGCTAAGGATTTGTGCTTCGTCCATGTCTGCTAGGCTAAATGATTTAAGTCGCATTTGTGCTTGATTTGGCTGTTGGGTAAAGCCAAACCAAAATAATGACAAACAGGCAACCTTATGCAAAGGTGGTCGCATAAAGTCATTGCCTGCTTCACTTTGGCGAATGGCGGTCAAAGCAGACAGAGTGTCAGTATCAGACAGCTTGGCTAAGTTGGGGTACAGTCTCTTGCCTGTTTCAAGGTCAGGGACGGTTTCAATATCAAACACCAGTAACGATTGGGGAAAAGGCATTGATGGTATCCTATTTTATCAAAGTGGGTAGCAAGGTAGATGGTATTGTGTTGGGCAGCATTGGATAACATTGATGGATTAAGATTGATGGATTAAGTCAGGTTGTTGGTGTTGGATAACAGATGAGTGGTTAGATAAGTTGGTTGTTATCGTAACTGTCATGACTGTGAATAAAGTCCAGTGGATAAATAACGGTCACCACGGTCACAGACGATAAACACAATCAGTGCATGTGGGTCATCTGTTGTGATTTGTTGGGCGATTTTTTGGCTTGCCCATGCTGCCCCACCAGATGACACGCCTGCAAAAATACCTTCGGTTTTGGCAAGCTGTCGCATGCTGTGTTCAGCGTCAGACTGTTTAATGTCCATCACCTTATCCACCAAAGACGCATCAAAAATACCTGGTAAGTATTCTGTTGGCCAACGGCGAATGCCAGCAATGTTTGCCCCATCGGCAGGTTGTAGGCCGATGATTTGAATGTTGGGGTTTTGTTCTTTTAGGTATTTTCCCACACCCATGATGGTGCCTGTTGTTCCCATTGAGCTGACAAAATGGGTGATTTTACCTTGTGTTTGTTGCCAGATTTCAGGTCCTGTGCTTAAGTAATGAGCTTGGGCATTGTCAGGGTTGTTAAACTGGTCAAGCACCACGCCTTTGCCCTCTGCTTGCATTTGCTGGGCGATGTCTCGGGCTTGTTCGATGCCATCACTTTCAATCAATGTTGCACCATATGCTGTCATGGCATCTTTACGCTCTTGGGTGGCGTTGGCAGGCATGATGAGCGTCATTTTATAGCCACGCATGGCAGCGACCATTGCCAAGGCAATGCCTGTGTTGCCACTGGTGGCTTCGATTAGGGTATCACCGTGTTTGATGTCGCCTCGCTGTTCGGCTTGATATATCATATTAAACGCTGGGCGGTCTTTGACTGAACCTGCTGGGTTATTGCCTTCAAGTTTGGCAAGCAAGGTGGCATTGGTGGCATGTGAGCCAAAGCGTTGCAGTTTGACCAGTGGTGTTAAGCCCACACAGTCGGCAAGCTGACTGGTTTTGGTGGTGAAGTTGGTGATGGTTTGGTTGTTTAAAAGGTTCATATGACTCTCTGTTTTGTATCAATGTTTGCTATCAGTGTTTGATTTTATCAGTGTTTGATTTTATCAATAAGTTGACTGTCCATTGTAGCGAATTTTGGCATAAAAACATAATTTGGTTATAATCCGTTTATCATAACCAAGGAACGCTTTTTGTGAGTTTAAAACAACGTTTAGACTTAACTTCTGCTTATGGGCAGTTAATTTTATTGGTGTTTTTGCCCATTTGTTTGTTGGCAATGGTGGGAGCGGTGTTGGTGTATACTGAGACCAGCCGTGCCAGTCGTAACGAACAGCAAGCCATTGCTCAAGCTTTGTTGTTGCGTTATGAACCTGCCATCAGTGAGCAGTTATCGGTTTTGGCTCAACAAGACACGCCCATTCATCAATCCTCTTTGTATCAATCACCCCCATATCAACCATTACATCAAACGCTGCTTAATGTCAAGATGCACACCCACGTACATCGCATTGGCATCATTGATGATGACGGTCAAATTGTCCATGCGGTTGGTTATCAAAATGATGTGGGGACAGAAGATGGGGGAACAGAGTACAAACGACAAATCATCGCTGATAACAATCGGCGATATTGGCTCATCATTAACATGGATAATGAGCCGATTGATAACGCCAATCTTAGGATTATGCTGGCGTTGGCGGTAACGGGGCTGTTTACCATTTTGATGTTGTTGCTGAGCATCAATGGTTATGCCAAACGCTGGGTTGCTCCGATTTATGAAATGCGTATGTATTTACAAAGGGTAACGATTGATACGTTGTATCAGCCCATTGCGGTGCGTTCAGAAGGGGAGATTAATCTATTACAACAAGATTTGGTTTATACGTTAAGGCGAGTGTATTCAAGCTTTCAAGAGCTAAAAGAACATGCTGAACAGACTGAAGCGGATTTAAGGCAGGCCTTTGATGCTATGGAGATGCAAAACATTTCAATCCGTAACGCTCGTGATGCTGCCATCACTGCCAGTGCTGCAAAGTCCGCTTTTTTAGCAAACATCAGCCATGAGCTTAGAACACCGCTTAACAGCATTGATGGCTTTAGCAATCTGTTGGCACGGCATGGCAAGCTAAGCGATGAACAAGATTTATATGTGCAGACCATTCGCAAATCATCTGCTCATCTGTTGGCATTGGTGAATGATGTGTTGGATTTTTCTAAAATTGAAGCAGGTAAGCTGGAGCTAGAATATCATGAATTTAGTTTATACGATGTCATTTATGATGTTGCGGACATGCTATCGCCTTTAGCAAGCGAAAAGGGGCTAAGATTGGCGGTGAATTATTATCATGATGTGCCGATGCGAATGGTGGGCGATGCGTTACGCATCAAGCAGGTATTGACCAATTTGGTGGGTAATGCCATTAAATTTACCGATGTGGGGCAAGTGCTGATACAAGTGCGTGTCGATGAAGATAAAGACAATCAGCTTTTAATCGCCATTCAAGACACAGGGCGTGGGGTTGCCAAAGAAGACCAAGCCCATCTGTTCCAGTCCTTTAGTCAAGGCGACCCATCAACCACAAGGCAATATGGTGGCACAGGTTTGGGCTTGGTCATCAGTAAGCAGTTGACTCGGTTGTGGGGCGGTCAGATTGGTTATTGGGATAATGAACAGCATAACCTTGCCAAATCTGGCTCAACATTTTGGTTTGGACTGCCCACCCAAGTGAACATTCTCGATGTGCCATTGGCAGCAGACATGCCTTTGCCAATACTCAAGCCCATTAAGGATTTGCAAGCCAGTTTTCACAGCAAGCCATACCGCCTTTTGGTATGGCTCGAAAGCGATGCGGTCATGCACGCATTGACTGCCAGCTTGCAACCTTTGCCCATTCATTTGACACAAGCTTATGGTTTGGCGGAGTTGTTGACCGCCTTAAAAGAACATGCCCAACCTTATGACTATGTGATTGTCGAGACTGTCAATAATACCGACAGTGATGGCATGACTGCCTTACTCAAGCAAATCCGTCTGCATTATCAAGGTGATTTGGCGTTGTATGGTTATCAAGTGGCAATAGACATGGGACTTCTGAGCCGTTATCAGGCGGCTGTTTTATATGAACCTTTTGGCAAACGGCAATTTTATGGCTGGTTGGACTCACAAAAACGCCCAACTTCCAAGCCTGAGCATCTGCCATGGCAAGGCAAACGGGTACTGGCGGTTGATGACCATTTACCCAATTTATTGGTGCTTGATGCGTTATTGGCAGAAATGGGCATCGACGTGGTAACCGCCACTAACGGCTTTGATGCGTTAGAAATCATCAGTAGCTTCCGTCAACCAGACATTGATTTGATATTTATGGACATTCAAATGCCAAAAATGTCAGGACACCAAACCGCCCAACAAATCCGTAAAATCGAAAGCAATGGCAAACGCCGCCGCACACCCATCATTGCTTTATCTGCTCACAGTGTCGCTGACGAAAAAGCCAACATGGCCACATCAGGCATGGATGACTTTATAGGCAAGCCCATTAGCCGACCGCAACTACAACAAGTATTGCAACGTTGGCTAACCCTGCCAGCATCTGCCATCAATGACCTTACTAAAGCCAGCATCAGCAGTGTTGACGACAAGCAAAGCCATGCCAACACCAATCATCATGACAATGTCAATCATCATGACAACGCTGATAAAATGACGGACACCCACACAGACAAATCAATCGACTGGCAAGATGCCTTAACTCGAGCGGCACATAACTCAGAGTTGGCAGTCAAACTATTACACATGATGCAAGATGGCATCAGCGACGATAAAGACAGACTACAACGAGCATGGCAAGCGTGTGATAGAGAAGAATTGGCACAGATAAGTCATCGAATTTTGGGAGCAAGTCGCTACACAGGTGTGCCAAAAATCCGCCAAGCCAGTCAAGATTTTGAAGACAAATGTTTGCTTAATGTTAAGCAAAATAACCCATCACAAATGGCGATGCTCTCACCCAACTATGAGCTGTTGCTAGAAGCACTTAAAGAGATGCAAACGGTTGACTTAGCCAGTGAAATTGCCCAACAGCAAAATCAATCATCGCATGAACCAGCAAATCACGCTTTGCCCAACCATGAACACCCAGACACACAGGCAAACGATGCCAATGTTCAAGTGGATAAAGTAACTTGGAAAATGTTGTAGAACCTATTGTAGAACCGTTTAAAAACATTGCAAAACAATGTAACACGATTTAACGGTGAAATGGTGGAATGTCGCATGGTTGCTAGTTGCTAGTTGCTAGTTGCTAGTTGCTGGTTGCATGGCGAATGTCATTATTTTTCAAGCAGACAAAACTGTCATGATATAATAAGCAACATGATTTGAGTGTGCACCTATTTTTTTATTTTTTTGGCGTGCACCTATTTTGGCGTGTATCATTAACAATATGGTGTACATGTTGACAATACTGGTAATAGGGTAATAAAAGGGCTTAAATTGAAATCACATCTAAATGAAATCAAGGCTAGAAGAACATTTGCCATCATTTCGCACCCCGATGCGGGTAAAACCACCATGACCGAAAAACTGCTGTTATGGGGGCAGGCCATTCAAGTGGCAGGCGAGGTCAAATCTCGCAAATCTGACCGCCATGCCACCAGTGACTGGATGAGCATGGAGCAAGAACGTGGCATTTCCATCACCACTTCCGTGATGCAATTCCCTTATAAAGACCATGTGATTAATCTATTAGACACGCCTGGACACGCTGATTTTAGTGAAGACACTTATCGCACGCTCACCGCTGTGGACAGTGCTTTGATGGGGCAAAAGGCGTGGAAGAACGCACCATCAAACTGATGGACGTGTGCCGAATGCGTGATACACCCATCATCTCATTTGTCAATAAACTTGACCGAGAAATCCGTGATCCGCTTGAGCTGCTTGATGAAATTGAAACGGTTTTAAACATCAAGTGTGTCCCCATCACCTGGCCTGTGGGTATGGGGCAAGACTTTGTTGGCGTGTATCATTTGACCGAAAATAAGACTTACTTTTATCAAAAAGGGCATGGTGGTGAGATTGTGGATATCGAAGTACGAGACGGCTATGATTATCCAGATGTCAGACAACGTTTGGGGAATCTGATGTTCACTGCCTTTGAAGAGTCGCTTGAATTGGTGCAACTGGCACTAGAAAATTTTGATGTCAATGCCTTTTTAACAGGAGAAATAACGCCTGTGTTGTTTGGTACGGCATTAGGTAACTTTGGCGTTAACATGGTGTTAGATACGTTAATCGAACATGCCCCCGCTCCCAAAGACCACCCCACCAAAGAGCGTGTGGTATCTGCCACCGAAAGCGACTTTACTGGATTTGTGTTTAAAATCCAAGCCAACATGGACCCTCGCCACCGTGACCGCATTGCTTTTTTAAGGGTTTGCTCAGGTAAATACGAAAAAGGCATGAAAATGAATCACGTTCGTATTGGCAAAGAGGTGCGTATCTCTGATGCGTTGACCTTTTTGGCAGGCGACCGTGAAGCCCTAGAAGAAGCCTACCCCGGCGACATCATTGGTTTGCATAACCATGGCACGATACAGATTGGTGATAGCTTCACCTCTGGTGAAAAGCTTAATTTTACGGGCATTCCACACTTTGCACCAGAGCTGTTCCGCCGTGTGGTGCTAAAAGACCCGCTCAAGTCTAAAGCTCTACAAAAAGGCTTGCAACAGCTGTCTGAAGAAGGAGCAACACAAGTATTTATGCCTCAAATCAACAATGATTTGATATTGGGGGCAGTTGGGGTATTGCAATTTGATGTGGTTGCTCATCGTTTAAAAGAAGAGTATAAAGTACAATGCAGTTTTGAGCCTGTATCCATTGCTACTGTGCGTTGGATACATTGCAATGACCCTGTTGTGCTTGCCAAATTTAAGAAAAAAGCCCATGACCAGTTGTCGATTGATGGTGGTGGCTATTTGACCTATCTTGCCCCCAGCCGTGTCAATCTACAACTGATGCAAGAGCGGTATCCTGAAGTGGAATTTCGGGCGACTCGGGAGCATTGATTTTGTATTCAATAGTCGTGTCATCTATGGTCGTGTCATCTGACGCAATGCTTGCACAGCAAACACAATAAACACCAAAAAATACAAATAAATACCAAATGACCAACCAAACCCAGCAGTCATCAACTGACAGCCCCCACACATCTATCAACACACCTAGCCCCAACACACATAACCCCACCTTTGCCAAGCTATGGGTGATGATGTTGGGGATAATGGTTGCCATTGGTCCTTTATCAATTGACATGTATTTACCAGCCTTACCAGCAATGGCAGATGACTTTGGTGTGTCAACCGCTTTTATTGCCAATTCTGTGCCAGCGTATTTTGTGGGATTGGTGTTTGGACAACTATTTTATGGACCGTTTAGCGACCGAGTTGGGCGAGTATTGCCATTATACATTGGCATGACTTTATTTGTGTTGGCAACCTTGGTTTGTGTAACCACAAGCAGTGAGTATGTGCTGTTTATTGCTCGCACCATGCAAGCTTTGGGGGCATGTGTAACGTCGGTGGTTACTCGAGCTGCCATTCGTGATGTGATGAGCCCAAAACAGATGGCAAAGGCATTTTCTTTGATGGTGTTGGTGATGGGCATTGCTCCGATTTTGGCCCCATCTTTGGGAGCGGTAGTTTTATGGTTTTTTGATTGGCATGCCATTTTTTGGTTTTTACTTGCGTTTGGGGTACTCAATTTGCTCTTAACCAAGTTGTTTTTTAAAGAGACCTTACCGCCAGAATACCGTAACCATCATTCTATTAAGCAAGTGTTTAAGCAGTATTGGGAACTGTTGACCGATAAGCGGTTTAGCCTGCCTGCCATTGGCGGTGGTCTGTTGATGGGGTCGATGTTTGTGTATATTAGCTCAGCATCAGAGTTGTTGATGGAAAGCTATGGGCTGTCTGAGTCCACGTTTAGTGTGGTTTTTGGGGCGAATGCAGCAGGCTATATTGCCTTGACTCAACTCAATCAATGGCTGACCAACCATTTTCGCTTGGTGAGTATTTTGCGTTTTGGGGCAATGCAACAGGCCATCGCTTCTGCTGGGCTAATGTTGCTTGGTTTGACCATGGGGACAACGGCGTGGTTGCCTTTGGTGTTGGTGTGCATTTTTATGTGCATTTCTGGGCTTGGTTTGACTCAGCCCAACGCTGGGGCAATTTCGTTGGCGTTTCAAAAACATCGAGCTGGTATGGCAAGTGCGTTGCAAGGGGCATTGATGTTTAGTGTGGGGATATTTGGTGGATTTTTGCTGAATTTACTGCCCATCAATCCTGTGGCAAAGCTTGGCATGACGATGTTTGTGCTGATGTTAATTGGCACGGTATTGGTATGGAAGATTAACCCAAAGTTAAGTTTGAATTAACATTAAGCTTGGAATAAGAGGCTTAGAATAAAGTGATTAAGAATAAGATGGCTAAGCGGTGCTGTGCGTTTTGGGATTTGTCGTGCCATTAAAATCCCTAATCAAACCGATAAATGTCCATACCCAAACTATGATGTATCATGCTTTCATGCACCACTGACACTCGTTGCCCTGCACAAAAAGAAAAAAATAACGGCAATAAATGTTCATCGCTTGGGTGTACTTGTTGATAATCCGTAAACGTCTGCCAGTCCAATGCACTTGCGATGTCGGTCTTAAGCTGGCGTAATAGCCATACTTTAAAGTCTTTGGCAAGTTTGTCTTCGGTGTCCGCTTGCCATCGTAAATGGTTTAGGTTGTGGGTGATACTGCCTGAACCGATCAGCAAGATTTGTAAATGACGCAAACCTGATAGCATCGCCCCAAGCTTATAGCAGGCATGAGAATCAAAGTGTGTGGGCAGTGATAACTGTACCACAGGCACGTCCGCTTGCGGGTATAGGTGCAACAAAGGCACCCAAACCCCATGGTCAAAAGGACGCAAAGGGTTGGTACTGACCTTTGTGTTGGCGTGTGTTTTATCCTTTTGCTCATCAGAATCACTGGCAAACACGTCCCCATATTCTGCCAACACACCTGCCAGCTCATCGCTGAGCGTCTCTGCTAAGGCTTGTGCCCCTTTGGCAGGGTAGTTTATCTGATAAAGTGAGCGGTCAAACCCACTAAAATCATGCCAAGTGGCAGGGCTGGGGTTGTTGTTAATCTCCAGTTTGGGCGATTGCCAATGTGCTGACATGATGATAATGGCGACAGGCTTAGGTAGGTTTTGCCCCATTCGTGCCAATGCGTGGGTGGTGGCAGATTGCTCGGTTGCCAATGTTGGAGCACCATGCGAGATAAATACCGCTGGTAAGGAGGTCAGACTGCTGACATCAATGGCGTGTGGCTGTTGTTCAGTGAGCGATGTGGACAATGTGGACAATGTGGCTAACGCATCGTTTGCTTCATCGTTTGGCTCACCGTTTCGTTTGCCGTTTGGCTCACTGACCGTGTTGCTTGCGTGTAGGGTTTTTAACACCGCTGAGCTGATACGCCTTTGTATCAGCTTACTGATGCCAAGTGGGGTGGATTTGTCGCTGTTGTGATTCATGCCATTACCTTTTGAATTGATTCTCAATATCGGCCAAACACCACATCAGTTAGCAAACGAGATTTTGCCAATTTGGCATTAAAATCATCATCAGTGGCATGGCGACCGTCTTGGGTTTTTTGCTCAATCACCGCTGTGATGTGTGGTCATTGGCAACTTGCTTTTTACCTTACCTATATCATCGTC
>ERZ1023302.131-NODE-131-length-11181-cov-5.695218_pt1 | contig 11181 bp, 14 predicted proteins | sample MGYA00380473_ERZ1023302 | MGnify/ENA primary metagenome ERZ1023302 (study PRJEB33173, sample SAMEA4830380) | metagenome | study: EMG produced TPA metagenomics assembly of the PRJEB25223 data set... | reverse complement strand
ATGAGCCATTTACTCGACCAACTGCGATTTTTTAAAAGAAAACAAGGTGAATTTGCCAACAGCCACGGTGAGACTCGCCATGAAAACCGTGAATGGGAAAACAGTTATCGGGCACGCTGGTCATATGACAAAGTGGTGCGTTCCACACATGGGGTGAACTGCACAGGTTCATGCTCTTGGAAAATCTATGTCAAAAATGGTCTGGTAACCTGGGAAACACAACAGACGGACTATCCTCGCACTCGCCCAGATTTGCCCAACCATGAGCCTCGTGGCTGTCCTCGTGGGGCAAGCTATAGCTGGTATATGTATTCTGCCAACCGCTTAAAATACCCAAAAGTGCGTAAACCATTATTAAAATTATGGCGTGAAGCCAAAGCCAAACATACCGACCCTGTTTTGGCATGGGCAAGCATTGTTGAAAATCCTACCAAATCTGCTGAATACAAGTCAAAACGAGGCTTGGGTGGTTTTGTACGCTCATCTTGGCAAGAGTGTGCAGAAATCATTGCAGCAGCCAATGTTTACACCGCCAAGACCTTTGGCCCTGACCGCATCATTGGTTTTTCACCCATTCCTGCGATGTCCATGCTCAGTTATGCGTCAGGGTCAAGATATTTATCGCTCATAGGCGGTGCATGCTTATCGTTTTATGATTGGTATTGCGACCTACCGCCAGCTTCTCCCATGGTTTGGGGTGAGCAGACCGATGTTGCTGAATCTGCTGATTGGTATAATTCTGATTATATCATTGCGTGGGGCTCAAATGTGCCACAAACCCGTACGCCTGACGCTCACTTTTTTACCGAGGTGCGTTATAAAGGCACAAAAACGGTTGCCATTACCCCAGATTATGCCGAAATTGCCAAACTTTGTGACCTATGGCTGAACCCAAAACAAGGCACAGATGCCGCCTTGGCTCAAGCATTTTGCCATGTCATCATCAAAGAGTTTTATCTGAAATCTCAAAGTGATTACTTCCAAGACTATGCCAAACGCTACACGGATTTACCCATGTTGGTGGTGCTTGAAGAAAAAGACGATAAGTTTAAAGCAGGGCGTTTTTTACGGGCATCTGACTTAATTGACAATTTAGGTCAAGAAAATAATCCTGAATGGAAAACCATCGCCATGAACCAAAATGGTGAGCTTGTTTCACCTTATGGCTCAATCGGTTATCGCTGGGGTGAAACAGGGCGTTGGAATTTGGAAAATAAAGAAGGTCAACATAATGGCGACGTGGATTTGACTTTGTCATTAAAAGGTTCTGGCGAGACGGCAAGCGTTGGTTTGGACTATTTTGGTGGTGATGAACACCCCTATTTTACCGCTGCTGCTGGTGATGCCATTCAGTATAAAAACATTCCTTGCCATACCATCAGTCTTGCCAATGGACAAACCGCCAAAGTCGCCACCGTTTTTGATTTGATGGTTGCCAATTTGGGGGTTGATAATGGGCATGGTGGTCAAAATGTTACCGATGATTACAATGATGCCAACATCGCAGGTACACCTGCTTGGCAAGAAAAAATCACTGGTGTCAGTCGTGAAAAGGTGATTCAAATCGCCCGTGAATTTGCCGAAAATGCCCACAAAACTCAAGGCAAATCCATGGTCATCATCGGAGCAGGCATGAACCACTGGTATCATCTTGACATGAATTATCGTGGTGTGATTAATATGCTGATGCTCTGTGGCTGTATTGGCAAATCAGGGGGTGGCTGGGCTCACTATGTGGGTCAAGAAAAGCTCAGACCACAATCTGGTTGGGCACCTGTTGCGTTTGGGTTGGATTGGCACAGACCACCACGCCACATGAATGGCACAAGCTTTTTTTACAATCACTCAAGCCAATGGCGACATGAAACTGTCTCTGCCCATGAATTGCTTTCATCTCATGCCAATAAATCGCAATTTCCAGAGCATATGCTCGATTACAACATTAAAGCTGAGCGGGCAGGTTGGTTGCCATCTGCCCCCCAATTAAACCAAAATCCACTGACCATTGCCCCCCAAGCAAAAGCCAAAGGCATGAGTGTTCAAGATTATGTGGTTGAAAGTCTGCACAATGGGTCATTGCGTTTTGCTGCCGAACAACCCGACAATCCGCAAAATTTTCCACGCAATATGTTTATCTGGCGGTCAAACTTACTGGGTTCATCAGGCAAAGGGCATGAGTACATGCTCAAATACTTGTTAGGGACAAAAAATGGCTTATTGGGTGATGAAACGGTACAAACTGGCTTTAAACCCAACGAAATTGACTTTGTTGAAAATGCCCCAACGGGTAAAATTGATTTGGTAACCACCTTAGACTTTAGAATGTCCAGCACATGTTTGTATTCTGACATTGTACTGCCCACCGCCACATGGTACGAAAAAGAAGACATCAACACATCAGACATGCACCCATTTATCCACCCATTCACCGCCGCTACTGACCCTGCGTGGGAAGCAAAAACTGACTGGGAAATTTATAAATACATCGCTAAGGCGTTCTCTCGCCTTTGTGTTGGGCATTTGGGAACACAAACCGATGTGGTTACCTTACCCATGCAACATGACAGTGCCGATGAATTGGCTCAACCCTTTGGTGGCACAGATTGGAAAAGTGCAGGTGAAAAACCCATACCCGGCATTAATTGCCCACTCATCAAAGTCGTGGAACGAGATTATCCCAGCACCTATGCCAAGTTCACTTCTCTTGGTCCTTTAATGGACAAGCTTGGTAATAACTCTAAAGGCATTGACTGGGATACCAAAGAAGAAGTGCAACAATTGGGGCAGTTAAATTATCGCATTCATGATGACAGCGTCGCCAACACACGCCCCAATATGAGCAGTGTCGTCAATGCCATTGAAACCGTACTGATGCTTGCCCCAGAAACCAACGGCCATGTTGCGGTTAAAGCATGGGCAGAATTATCCAAAAAAACAGGGCGAGACCACACTCATTTGGCAAAAGCCAGTGAGCATGAAAAAATCCGCTTTAATGACATTATTGCCCAACCCAGAAAAATCATTTCAAGTCCCACATGGTCAGGGCTTGAATCTGACAAAGTCAGCTACAACGCAGGCTACACCAATGTGCATGAACTGATTCCATGGCGGACAATCACAGGCCGTCAGCAATTTTATGTTGAGCACCCTTGGATACAAGCCTTTGGCGAACAAATGCAACAATACCGTCCGCCAATTGACACCAAAACCACCCAAGCATTTAAAAAATATCAATCCAATGGCAACAAAGAAATTGTGCTTAATTTCTTAACACCACACCAAAAATGGGGCATTCACAGCACCTATTCAGAAAACCTATTGATGCTTACCTTAAGTCGTGGTGGTCCAATTGTTTGGATAAGTGAGATTGATGCCCAAAAAGCAGGCATTGAAGATAATGATTGGATTGAAGTCTTTAATGCCAACGGGGCAATCACCGCCCGTGCGGTGGTCAGCCAGCGAGTCAAAGAAGGCATGACCATGATGTACCATGCTCAAGAAAAACTGGTGAATATCCCAGGTTCTGAAAACTCAGGTACTCGTGGTGGTATTCACAACTCGGTTACTCGCACCATCTTAAAGCCCACTCACATGATTGGTGGTTATGCCCAATTCTCTTATGGCTTTAACTACTATGGTACGGTTGGTTGTAACCGTGATGAATTTGTTGTGGTGCGTAAAATGGCAAATATTGACTGGCTAGAAGGCAAGGCTAATGATGAATTGCCACGCCCATTACCCACCACTTTGGACTGATGATTTTACAACATATCATGACACATTTTACTCAGCTGTCGCTAGGTCAAGGAAAATTAAAATGAAAATTCGCTCACAAGTTGGCATGGTGTTAAACCTTGATAAATGTATCGGTTGCCATACCTGCTCAGTCACTTGTAAAAATGTTTGGACCAGCCGAGAAGGTATGGAATACGCATGGTTTAACAATGTGGAATCCAAACCCGGTATCGGTTATCCAAAAGAATGGGAAAACCAAGGTAAATGGAAAGGTGGTTGGATACGCAATGCAGATGGCTCAATTAATCCCAAAATTGGGGGTAAATTTAGAGTGCTTGCCAATATTTTTGCCAACCCAGATTTGCCCATGATAGATGACTATTATGAACCATTTGACTTTGACTACCAACATCTGCATACCGCCCCAATTGGTGAACATCAGCCCATTGCACGCCCTCGCTCCTTAATTACAGGCAAACGCATACAAAAAATTGAATGGGGGCCAAATTGGGAAGAGATTCTTGGGTCAGAGTTTGCTAAGCGTCGCCGTGATAAGAATTTTGATGACATACAAGCTGACATCTATGGGCAATATGAAAACACCTTTATGATGTATTTGCCACGCCTATGTGAGCATTGTCTAAACCCAACTTGCGTGGCATCTTGTCCAAGTGGGGCAATTTATAAGCGTGAAGAAGATGGCATCGTGCTGATTGACCAAGACAAATGCCGTGGCTGGCGTATGTGCATCTCAGGCTGCCCTTACAAAAAAATCTATTACAACTGGAAATCGGGCAAATCAGAAAAATGTATCTTCTGTTACCCCCGTATTGAAGCAGGCATGCCCACCATTTGCTCTGAAACTTGTGTCGGTCGCATTCGCTACCTTGGCGTATTATTGTATGATGCAGACAAAATCCACGAAGTTGCCAGCCTATCAAACGAACAGGATTTATACCAAGCACAACTTGATATTTTCTTAGACCCACATGACCCCAAAGTCATCAAACAAGCCTTACAAGACGGCGTGCCAATGAGCGTCATCGAATCTGCTCAAAAATCCCCTGTCTATAAACTGGCAGTCGATTGGAAGCTTGCTCTGCCCTTGCACCCAGAATACCGTACCTTGCCTATGGTGTGGTATGTGCCACCATTATCACCCATTCAAAACGCTGCCGAAGCAGGCAAAGTGGGCATGGACGGACTGATTCCAGATGTGGACAGTTTACGCATTCCTTTAAAATACCTTGCCAACATGCTCACCGCAGGCGATGAAGAGCCTGTACGCTTGGCACTAAAACGCCTGCTTGCCATGCGAAGCTATAAACGCCTGCAACTGGTTGAAAAACAAGATGCCCAAGAAGTGCTAGACGCTGTTGGCTTAAGCGTTGCCCAAGTGGAAGATATGTACCGCTATCTTGCCATTGCCAACTATGAAGACCGTTTTGTTATCCCAACCGCCCATCGTGAAGAAGCCCTAAGCGATGCGTTTGCTGAACGCAATGGTTGTGGCTTTACCTTTGGCAATGGTTGTACAGGAGGTAATGACACCCACATGTTTGGACAAAAGAAAAATAACAAGCGTGATTTTATCAAAACCGTACAAACATGGGAGCTATAAATGACATCTGCCACAGACATGAAACTGCTTAAAGTCATCAGCTTGCTCATGGATTACCCTGAACACGAACTGTTTATCGATGATAACTTAGACCAATGCAAACAGCTTGTCATGCAAAGCCGTCTTATCAGCCCTGAGGTGCGACAAGACATCGCCACCTTAATTGACCAGATGGCTGCACTCGGTGAGCTAGAAGCACAAGCCAAATATGACAGCCTATTTGAGCGAGGTCGTTCCTTATCTTTATGGCTATTTGAACATGTTCATGGCGAAAGTCGAGACCGTGGGCAAGCCATGGTGGATTTAATGGCTCAATATGACATGGCTGGATTTGAGATTAACGCAAAAGAATTGCCTGACTATCTACCGATGTATTTGGAATTTTTATCCCACCAAGCCACCATCAACCATGATGAGATGCAGATTCGTGAAGAAATTGCCAACATTAGCCACATTGTTACCTTATTGGCAGCTCGCTTAATGGACAAAAACAGCCACTATGTTGGTCTATTTAAAGCATTGTTGCAAATCGCAGGCGAACCACTGAGCGTCATTGACCAAGAGCTTGCCAAAATGCACAAAGACAACCAACCTGCTGATGACACCACCGAAGCGATTGACAAAGCATGGGAAGAAGAAATGGTGGATTTTTTGGGAGCAGAACAACAAAACTGCCCATCAAACCAAACCAAACAGCGTATCGCAAACCTACAAGGTGAACAAGCTCAACGCCAAGCCGAAATTCCTGTGCATTGGGTTGACTTCAACCAATCCGCCAAAGCCACCACACAAGGAGTCTGATTATGAACACAACAAACCCAGAAGATTGGTTACATGTCTTTTTATTTGGCATTTATCCCTACATCGCCTTGACAGTGTGCATCTTTGGTTGTTGGGCAAGATTTGATTTGTCTCAATACACATGGCGTGCAGGCTCAAGTCAAATGCTGTCAGATAAAGGCATGCGATTGGCAAGCAATTTATTTCATATTGGCATCATTGTCGTATTGCTTGGGCATTTTTTTGGCATGTTTACCCCCCATTTTATTTATGAACGCATCATCACCGCACCACAAAAACAACTGATGGCAGTGATTGTTGGTGGCATTGCAGGGATAATGTGCTTAATTGGGCTTATCATGTTGATTTGGCGACGCTTTACCAACCCACGCATCAGCCACACCTCAACTTTTAGCGATAAGATGTTATTGTTAATTATTTTGCTTCAATTGGTCATGGGACTTGCAACCATTTGGTCATATCCGACCCATCGTGATGGTGCATTGATGTTAAGCTTGGCAGGGTGGGCACAAAACTTGGCGATATTACGCCCAGTCTACGCCGCTTCATTGGTAGAAGATGCTGGACTGATTTATAAAATGCACATGTTCTTGGGGACGACACTGATTTTATTGGTGCCATTTACTCGCTTAATCCATATCATTTCTGCCCCAATTTGGTATCTTGGCAGGCGTTATCAAATTGTCCGCCAAAAAACGGCTCAATAATCTGTCAGCACCCTTAAAAACGACATTTTTTAAGTCTCCACGAATAAACACCCAGACAGTGGTTTATTCGTGGTTTTTTATCACTTTTTTATCATGCACCTATCTTTACTGGGTCTGTTGATTTGGTAATGACATTCATTCGACAGCTCTCGCCAATAGATGGCATATAAATCATTCGATCCTGTCCCAAATCCACCACCTCAAAGCCCTGCGTGGTGCTTGATGATTTGTGATGATTATAATAGCTCAAATCCGCATCAGGTTTAAAACGGTTTTTATCCGCCAAAATGTCGGATACTGTAAGGGGTAGGTCAGCGTGGGCTACGAATGATAGGATAAACAGACTAAAAAGCAAATATTTTAATTTCATAAATTATCCATAAATGGGTGATTAATTTTACCAAATAAACTTGCATTTATTTTTTATGCATTCTAAATTGGTGATATATAGCATACCCAACCACATTTACAACCAAAATACATAAGATATGCATTTTTAAGCTTAACCCAAGATGTATGGGTATTACCAAAAACATAACTCCTACTAACGACATAACAATTGGCGACAAGAAATTAGACTCTGATTTACTCGATAAATAGTCATTGAGAAATAGTAGAGCGCTATAAAAAAATGAAACAACCAACGATACCAACAGATATAAAAACATTGAACACTTCTTTATCTAAAATTAACATTCAACTAACAACCAAAAACCCATACTGAAAAATCCAGTATGATAAGTAGAGATTTTAAGAGCATTATTTACCATATCTTATTTTATGAAATGCCAATAATCCAAAAGCAGGACATACTCCCATACAAATTAAAAATCCTATCGAATAATTACCATAAATAATTTTTGCAAATATAAAACCAATTATACATAAGAGAGCCGTAAAAAAAACAATCTTTTTAATTGATAAATTTTCTCTATTAAAGAAGAAAACTAAGCTAGGATATATTGAGAACAGAAGTATGTGGTATATAATTTCAAAAATTGTCATATCATTATTTATGTAATTGTTGGCATAAAACACTGAAAGAAAGCACATCATTCAAAAGCACTTTCTTTCTTGTAAATAATATTACGGGATGCTACTTTTTCATGGTAACAGAAACACCACTCCCCGCAAGTGCCACACCTCCACCTAGAAAAGCAGCTCTCATACCTCCTATTGGTGTTGCAGTCAATGCTCCGCCTACTGCCCCACTACCAATCGCAGTAGCGTAACCACCCAAAGTTCTTTGAGACTGGGGTACAGCCCTTACATATGTATTAACATTAACCATGCTTCCAAATAGAGCGGCACCACCCATATACGCTAGTGGCAACGCCGCCCCCTCCGTCTCTTGCATTTCTGCAAGTGTCATGTCTGTCGCTTGTAGATTTTCTACATTATCAAAAGCAAAATATAGCTCCATCTCTTGGGCGGTTGTTTTTGCTGGTGTGGCAGTAGAATTAACTTCTGCAAATGCAGGAGCAATAGACACAACAGCTGATAACGCTAAAATTGATAATTTTTTCATCATATTTTCTTAAAAATACAAGTCCAAACCGTCAGCGAGACTTGATATGGGGTACGGTTGTGCTGACTTGCGTGGTTTTATAGTATTTTTTTTGCGTTGTCAAAGAGTTTTTTAAATAAGTATGCATTTTTCATAAACTGTTTGACCTATTATTTTATCCGCCAACAAATCAGCAACGGTTAATGGCAGGTCGGCATGGGCTTGAAGTGATAGCGTCATCAAAATTGGAAGTAGATGCTTAAATTTCATAATATTGCGACAACTATTTTTAATACTTTTTAAGAATTTTCATCTGTTTGCTTAAAGCGATTAACAATAAGATACATAACGAAAGATACTAATGCAATATACATTATAAAGAACATGATATATTTCCATGCCAAGCTATCAGGTACATTTTCTATAAAATTTTTATAGGGAAAATAACTAACAATCATAAAAAACAATGAAATGACATTTAATATTTTATATACACTCTTTTTCTTTATTATTTTTGGTAAAAATTTCAACCAGCCAACCGTCATGCCAATTGTAAACCCAATATAAGCAAGCAGTACATCAGGCATAAAAAATCTCCTTAAAAATAAAAATAAGGCGGTTATTTATAAAAATAAATCACCTTATTTATTTATAGGTTAAACCAATGTTTTATTTACACCCTGCATAACCTACCGTTGCAAAACCAGTAGTGGTGGCTACCACACCTTTCATAAAACAACCAATGCTGTATTTTACTGTATTTTTCATAATACCTTATCATCTTATGCAGTACAATTATCTCTCTATAATATAATAAGGAGCATTTAATTGATATTTAACTTTTGGGTTTTTAATAATATCTCTAAAAATCATTTCTTCATCTTCTTTGTGCCTTAGATTAACAAAAGCAAAGTTAAATCCAATATGATTTTTCATCAGTAATTGAAATATGCCAACAGTGATATCTGACAGAAAAAACTGATGCAGTTATTCTTAACCTCTCCTTCTACCAAAATACCACTAAAACCATAAGAAAATACATACATATTATCATAACAATAATAATCAACATGAAATCTTCTTCTTGCATCAAAATTGGCAGTAAAATAGTCTTTTACATATTTTACCACGTCATTTTTAGATTGTATCATAAAACAAAATGACATAATCAATACCTTTTGGGATTTTTGTAATTAAAAGCAAAAGACAAATCCGCTTATTGGGTAGATAATTCTGTTTTCGGTGTGTGATAATTAATGTCAGTCTCTGCATAAGCGGGGATAATGGCGACAGTAGTACTAAGTGCTAAGATTGAGAGTTTTTTCATAACATTTTTCTATGTTTTGAGATTGTGAAAAACCATCATTCATTAGCAAATTGATTAAAAAATTGCCACTAAACTTTATTTACCACCAAAAATGTAATGCCTGTATTTATTATCAGACCAGCTTTTAAATCTTTTATGTTTATTTTTTTGATAAAATTAGATGGCTCACAATCTTCTTCGTAAATAGAAAATTTAAAATCACCAACTTTATCAAAAACATCATACAAAAATAATTCCCCATTTTTATTTAAACACCTTTGATATTGAGCAATGGTTTTTCCAAGCTGTATGTCTCTATAAATTTTTTTTAGCTGTTTTTTTGGTAAATTATCATCAAGTGTTTCCCCATCAATGACAGTATGACAATCACTCAATTCCCAAGCCCAGCCAATAATATTATTTTTTTGGGTGTCTTTTGATAAATAATGACCCGACAAGTAAAAAGAATGTTTTTCTATGCCATTAAAAGGCTTTATTTCAAAAAACATGATACACCTCAAAATATTTTTAAAGAAATTAAATCTATTTAAGATTTATTTAATATTTATCTATGGTAGCTACCACCATAAAAAAATATGACCGTTGTTTTTTGTGCCATTTGTTTTCTCTTATTGTTGGCTGACAATATGAATCTTTGTATTCATATTAAGATTTGCAATTCATGCTAAAACATAAGAGAAGTAATGCTAAAATTATGCAATAATCACCACACTTTTTTTATTATTGTCCTAATTAAAATCGCACAAATTAGTATGATGATGATATCAGTATAAAATTTATCGACGTTTATATTACTATTCACTAATCCTAAATAATTGGTCTTTGTTACTATAAATGCAATAATCACCACAAAAATTAGATAAATAATATCAATTAAAAAATTTTTCATACAAAACCCTTAAAATCCTAATGATTATACATGCAATGACACATGCTCATTGAATGTCATCTCAACTTTTTTGATAAGAAATTCACCAAATTATAAAAAATCACGCTAAGCAACAATAAGTAGCCAAAATAATAAGCCAAATACATAAAAGCATAGGAGCAACCACCCCCTATGCCATGGGGCAGATTGAAAGTGAATGGTCATTGTGTTGTTGATTGTATAGTCCTAAAGCAGTATGGTAAATCATGATTTTTCAATCAATAATGGCTTTAAATCCTAAAATTGGAAAAAGACATGACCGTTTTAACCTTTAATCCACAACAACCAGCCAACACCCCAAACACAAAAGACCCATCAAGTGGTTGTGGTGGCGGCACATGTGGTTGTGGTGGCAAGCATCAACATCATGACCATCATCAACATGATGGCAGTATTTATGATGATGACATTCGCATCATGCCAACATCTGATGATTTAAAACGCCCACACAGCGATAAAGAGTTGATTGATGAAGCATTGGCAGAGATGAAGCGTCCCAAAAATCTTATCGCCTCTAGCCGTCAACAAATTCCCCATATCACCGTCAATGGCATC
>ERZ1023302.128-NODE-128-length-11289-cov-978.185063_pt1 | contig 11289 bp, 7 predicted proteins | sample MGYA00380473_ERZ1023302 | MGnify/ENA primary metagenome ERZ1023302 (study PRJEB33173, sample SAMEA4830380) | metagenome | study: EMG produced TPA metagenomics assembly of the PRJEB25223 data set... | reverse complement strand
AGGGAAGGCATTATGACGCAAACTGCAACTGAAACCCCATCAACTAAATCTGTATCAAAGAAAACTAATCGTAAAAAAAGTTTAAGCATTTTTATTCTTCTCCTGCTTATTATTGGTATTGCTTGTGCTTTGTATTGGTTTTTCTTCTTGAAGGATTTTGAAGAAACAGAAGATGCTTATGTGGGCGGTAATCAAGTGATGGTGTCATCACAAGTTGCGGGTAATGTAGCGAAGATTAATGCTGACAATATGGATAAAGTCCATGCAGGTGATATTCTAGTTGAATTGGATGATACGAATGCGAAACTTAGTTTCGAACAGGCCAAAAGCAATCTCGCCAATGCTGTACGTCAGGTAGAACAACTCGGTTTCACTGTGCAACAATTGCAATCAGCTGTGCACGCCAATGAAATTTCTTTAGCTCAAGCACAAGGCAATTTGGCTCGCCGAGTTCAACTTGAAAAAATGGGTGCGATTGATAAAGAATCTTTCCAACACGCAAAAGAAGCTGTCGAGCTTGCCAAAGCAAATTTAAATGCCTCTAAAAATCAATTGGCTGCTAATCAGGCTTTATTGCGTAACGTTCCATTACGTGAACAACCGCAAATACAGAATGCAATGAGTTCACTCAAACAGGCTTGGTTGAATTTACAACGTACAAAAATTAGAAGTCCAATTGATGGCTATGTGGCGCGTCGTAATGTTCAAGTTGGGCAAGCCGTTTCAGTGGGTGGCGCGTTAATGGCAGTGGTATCTAATGAACAAATGTGGCTAGAAGCTAACTTCAAAGAAACCCAATTAACGAATATGCGCATTGGTCAGCCAGTAAAAATCCATTTTGATTTATACGGTAAAAATAAAGAATTTGATGGCGTGATAAATGGTATTGAAATGGGGACTGGCAATGCATTTTCTCTTTTGCCCTCACAAAATGCTACGGGTAACTGGATTAAAGTGGTGCAACGCGTACCTGTGCGAATTAAATTAGATCCACAACAATTTACAGAAACGCCATTGAGAATTGGTCTTTCTGCAACGGCAAAAGTAAGAATTTCAGATTCATCAGGCGCAATGCTACGAGAAAAAGCAGAACCGAAAACGTTATTTTCTACTGATACACTTAAATATGATGAAAGTGCGGTAGAAAATTTGATTGAATCTATCATTCAGCAAAACAGCCATTAAGGCGGCATTATGGACAATTCCGCAAAAAAATTCCCGCCTATTCAAGGTGGTGCGCTGATTTTATTAACGCTGGCTTTATCTCTTGCCACCTTTATGCAGGTATTAGATTCTACCATTGCAAATGTGGCAATTCCTACTATTGCGGGCGATCTTGGCGCATCTTTTAGTCAAGGTACGTGGGTAATCACTTCTTTTGGTGTGGCAAATGCGATTTCTATTCCAATAACGGGTTGGTTAGCAAAACGTTTTGGCGAAGTGCGGTTATTTTTAGTCTCAACTTTTTTATTTGTTGTCTCTTCTTGGCTCTGTGGGATTGCGGATAGCCTTGAAGCATTAATTATTTACCGAGTCATTCAAGGTGCTGTCGCAGGTCCAGTGATCCCTCTTTCGCAAAGTTTATTATTAAATAATTATCCACCAGAAAAACGCGGAATGGCATTGGCATTTTGGTCAATGACTATTGTGGTTGCGCCTATTTTTGGCCCAATTTTAGGCGGATGGATTAGCGATAATATCCATTGGGGATGGATCTTTTTTATCAATGTTCCGATCGGTTTGTTAGTTGTGCTAATCAGCTGGAAGATTTTGGGTGGCCGAGAAAGTGAAATTGTTCATCAACCTATTGATAAAGTCGGTTTAGTTTTACTTGTCTTAGGCGTGGGATGTTTGCAATTAATGCTTGATCAGGGTCGTGAGCAAGATTGGTTTAATTCTAATGAAATCATTATATTAGCCGTTGTTGCTGTCGTTTGTCTGATTGCCTTGGTTATTTGGGAATTGACAGATGACAATCCTGTAGTGGATATTTCGCTTTTCCATTCTCGTAATTTTAGCGTAGGGTGTTTATGTACTAGTTTAGCCTTTTTGATTTATCTAGGTTCTGTGGTATTAATTCCGCTCTTGCTACAACAAGTCTTCCATTACACCGCGACGTGGGCAGGGCTTGCGGCTTCCCCAGTTGGATTATTCCCAATTTTGCTTTCACCGATTATTGGGCGTTTCGGTTATAAGATCGATATGCGAATTTTAGTGACGATAAGCTTTATTGTATATGCAATAACATTTTATTGGCGAGCGGTAACTTTCGAGCCATCAATGACATTTGTTGATGTAGCTTTACCACAATTAGTGCAAGGTTTAGCGGTGTCCTGTTTCTTTATGCCACTTACTACAATAACGCTGTCTGGTTTGCCTGCGCATAAAATGGCTTCAGCCTCTAGCTTATTTAACTTCTTGAGAACTTTAGCGGGTTCTGTAGGAACATCTTTGACCACATTTATGTGGTATAACCGTGAAGCTGTTCACCACACTCAATTAACAGAACACATTAATCCTTATAACCCAATTTCCCAAAGTTTTTACCATCAAATGAATCAATTTGGTTTAAGTGATACGCAAACTTCAGCTTACCTCGCTCAACAAATAACATCGCAAGGATTTATTATTGGCGCAAATGAAATATTTTGGTTATCAGCTATGGGATTCTTAGGATTGCTTATTGTGATTTGGTTTGCAAAACCACCTTTTGGTACTCAGCATTAAAATAAATATATATTACATACCAATCACAACACAATCGGTAACAGTTTTAGCTCTACTTTGCGCCTGTACTGCAAGCTCTCGAGTATCAAAACTTGCTACACGAACACGGTTCCATTCGCCGTTAGTTTGTATTTGAGCATTTAATCCTGTCATCTGTAAACGACCTTGCAAATTTTCAGCTTGCGCTCGATTTTTAAAAGCACCGCATTGTAAACCAAATTTCTTGCTATCCCGTACATTATTAACCGTTTTTATTTGTTCTACTTTTTTTGCGCTTTCAATTTTCTGTGAGTCTTGCTTTTTAATTGATTCCAATTTTACGATTTCTGCCTCTGTATTTTTCATATCTTCCGTTTTTTTGGATTGAGTTCTCGTTGCATCTTCTATTCTCTGTTGCTCAGCCAGTTTTCTAGCTTCATCAGCCGCTTTTTGATCTCTTTCTATTTGAATTAAAACTTGACGTTGTTCTTCTGTTAAACGCATATTTTGTTCTACACTCGCTGGATTATTATCTACAGGTACAGTACGCGTTTCTAAGGCTTTAATATAACTCCACACTTCCTCTGGACGATTAGGTAACACACTTTTAGGTTGAGCTTTTTCCTGTTGTGTTATAGCTTGCTGCACGCTTACCTTACTGTTCTTATTTTTCAACAAATAAAGTCCAACAACAAAAACTAGAACAATAAATAAAGCAAGAAAAATCAAGACATTTGTATTCTTTTTCTTATTTTTTTTCTTATTATTTGAGCTACGACGCGCAGCAAAATCTCGATGTGCCACAATAAATTCCTAGATTTGAAGTGATAATTTTAATAATTCAACAAAATTCGCTAAGTTTACTGAAAAATAGTCTTTAAATAAAGACTAACATAAGTGGATTATTTATATAATTAACAGAATAAAAAAATACCGCACTTATGCAGGTTATGCTCAAAAAAGTTGGATAAAACAACTATTTATAAGTACGAATTACGTAAGATAACCTAAGTGCGGTTTGTTTTTTCTATGTTTTAATTAGTGGGTTGTTTTATTTTCATCAAAAACCGGTAATGGTTTGTGTTCAGTTGCGACATAGCTATATACCACAGGCAAGACGAACAAGGTGAAAATAGTACCAATGGATAATCCCGCTACAATCACTATCCCAATACTAAAGCGAGATACCGCTCCTGCACCTGTTGCATAGAGTAATGGAATTAAGCCTGCTACCATTGCCGCCGTTGTCATTAGGATTGGGCGTAAACGTACTTTTGCAGCATGAGTGATTGCCTCAATTCGAGTTTTACCATAGTTTAGCTGTTCTTCTTTTGCCACTTCGCACATTAAGATACCGTGTTTGGTGATTAATCCCACGAGAGTAATCAACCCAACTTGAGAGTAGATATTTAATGTTGTTCCTGCGATGCTAAAGAAGGATAAAATATTTAAGCTCACCAATGCACCACTTACGGCTAATGGTACGGAAATCATAATTACCATTGGGTCACGTATAGATTCAAACTGAATGGCAAGCACCAAGAAAATAATTACAACAGCAAGAATGAAAGTCGTCGTAAGTGCATTACCCTCTTGTACTAATTGACGAGCTTCGGATTTGAAATCATAAGTGTATCCTTGTGGCAAATTATCATTTGCCTGTTGTTGAAGCCAAGCAATGGCATCACCACTTGATGTACCCGGCATTGGTACAGCACTGATTTCAGCCGAATTTAACTGACTGAAACGCGGTAATGATGTTGGCTGAGTTTCTAATTTCATACTAATAACACTACTTAATGGCACTGATTGACCATTAGATGCAGTTAAATAATAATTTTGGAAACTTTCTGGCGATAAGCGATCATCTCGTTTTACCTGCGAAATGACTTTATAAGCGCGTCCATCCACATCCACACGCGTAACTGTCGCACCAGATAAGAAACTCCCTAAAGTATTACTGATTTGTTGCATCGTGATGCCGTAAGTTCCCGCTTTTTCTTTATCTACTGAAATTGTCATTTGCGCCGTGTCATAGGTCAAATCTAAATTTGTATAAATAAATTTGCCAGAGGCTTTCATCGCACTGAGGAATTTCTCTGCGGTGTTTGCCAAAGATTTATAATCTTGTGCAGTTTTCAATACAATAGAGACTGGAGGGCCTTGTTCCCCTGTATCAATTTCAGGAATGTTAAATGCTGATACTGACACTTCTGGAATTGATTTTGCTTTTTCATTAATTTCATTCATTATTGCGGATTGTTTACGTGAACGTTCTTTCCAATCTTTCAATGTGATGATATTTAACGAGCTATTAGAAGTTGGCGCACCAGCAATGCTCATACCAAAAGAGACTTCGGGTGTTTCCATTACATTTTTCATATATGGTTGCATTGCATTTTGAATGTAATCCACATTTACGCTAGATGGCGCGTTACCAATTGCAATAAATGCGCCTTTATCTTCATTTGGCGTTAATTCACTAGAAAGTGAATTAAACAAAAATGGGAGCGTTGAGAAAATCACGACCGCAAAAGCCAGCATTGATTTACGATTGAGCATAACGAGATCAAGCATGTATTCGTAAACACGATTTACTTTACCTAAGGTATGTTCTACGCGTTCTTCCATCCATGTTGGTTTAGCATTGGATTTGAGTAACTTACTACTCATCATTGGCGATAACGTTAATGCCACAACACCAGAAATAAATACTGCACCAGCAAGGGTTAAAGCAAACTCTTTAAACAATGTGCCGGTAATGCCGCCCATTAAAGCCATTGGTGAGTAAACTGCGATCAATGCGATAGTCATAGAAATTACAGGCACGGCAATTTCACGCGTACCAATAATCGCCGCTCGGAATGGCGTTTCTCCCGCTTTAATATGACGATCAATATTCTCCAGCACCACAATAGCATCATCTACAACTAAACCTATGGCAAGAATTAAAGCAAGCAAGGTCATTAAATTAATAGAAAAGTTGAAACTTTGTAGCAGCATTAATACGCCAATAAGAGAAATTGGAATAGCCAAGATTGGAATTAAAATAGCACGGAACGAACCGATAAACATTAAAATTACCACTAAAACGATCAAAGTAGCTTCACCAATAGTTTTTATGACCTCGTGAATAGAGCTATTAATGGCAATAGTGCGGTCATAAAGAATATCGCTTTCCATACTGTCTGGCAGTTGTGTTTTTATACTTTCATATAAAGGGCGAATTTTTTCTGCGACAGTCAAAGGGTTTGCTGTCGAGGTTGGATTGATGGCTAACACAACGGACTCTGCACCATTTGCCGTAGCACGCGAATTATCATTTTCTTTATTTAATTCAACGGTTGCAATATCACGCAAACGCACTAAATCATCGCCATTTGATGAAATAATTAAGTTGCTGAGTTGTTCCACTGATTTCGTTGTAGTCTCTACTTTATTACGATAACTCACATAATAGCCATTATCGTTCCCCGCAGCCGTTTGTACATTATTTGCAGAAAGGGCAGACATCACTGTTGGCACAGAAAGATTTTGAGCTGCCATTTTTTGTGGATCTAGCCAAATACGTAATGCATATTCAGCTGCACCAAATACCTGTACTTCGGCAACACCCTCAATGGTAAAAAACTGTGGTTTGACTACACGATTGATGTAATCAGTTACCTGACTAGAATCTAGTTTTTTAGATCGGAAACTGATATACATAATACCGCTCCCACCTGAAGAAGAGGATACACTAGGATCTTCAATACCATTTGGTAATGCTGACTTTACTGCATTCACTTTGGCTAACACATCTGCTAACGCGCCTGCAGGATCGGTATTTAATTTCATTTTTATTGTAATAGTCGAACTACTAGGCGCACTAGTCGAAGACATATAATCAATATTATCGGCTTGCGCGATAGATTCTTCCAATTTTGACGTAACAAATGCTTGGATTAAATTCGCATCTGCCCCTGGATATGCGGTACTCACTGTAATGACTGTAGTAGTCATTTTAGGGTATTCACGCACTGCCAATTTCGAGATTGCTTGCAACCCTAAAATAATCATTAACAAACTAATTGAAACTGCTAAAACAGGACGACGAATAAATATATCGGTAAATTTCATTCGGATTTCCTCATACATTAAAGTGGTGTTTTATGTGCAGGCTCTACTGCACCCACAATGTCTTTTTTAATCCATTCCACAAGACTTCCATTACCAATACCTTGCTGACCGCCTGTAATAATTTTATCTCCCGCTTTAACTTCATTTCCCTGTAATTGAGCATAAACACCTTGACGATCTTTAGTAAATACGGTGATCTGTTTCGCACGATAGAGACGATCCAATTTTTCATTACCTGACATTTTTCCTTTTTCTTCTTCAGATAATGGTTCAAGTAAATAGGCAATTTCGCCATACATATTGTAGCTAATAGCTACTTGTGGAACGACAACTTGATTTGTTTCAGTTGGAAGTGCAATGCGTAAGCGAGAGAACATACCTGAAAGCAATTTATGCCCATCTTCAGGATCAAAAGTAGCCTGAACATCAACTAAACCTGTTGATGAATTAATGGCAGGTTCAATCGCAGTGATTCGAGCTGAAAATGTTTCGCCCAAGCGAGCATCTGTTGTCGCTGTAACGCGCTGACCGATATGTAATTTATCTAAATCATTTTGTGAAAGAGCAAAATCCACTTTCATTGAGCTAGTATCTTCTACACGCACAATTTCTGTTCCAACATTCACATATTGACCCACATTTACTTTCACAATACCTGCTTTGCCATCAAATGGCGCAACAATTTTACGACGTTCAATTGCTGCTTTTAGAGATTCAATACTAGCTACTTGAGCATCATAAGCCGCTTTTGCGTTATCCATTTCTTGACGTGATACAGCATTGCTATTTAATAAGCCCACATAACGTTGGTAAGTTTGACGAAGTGCTGATAATTGTGCCTGAGCAGCTTGTAGATTAGCTCGTTCAACAGAACTATCAAGTTCCACAAGCACCTCACCTTTTTTCACATTTTGTCCATTTTGAACAAGTACTTGTGAAACCGCGCCCGCATTTTGTGTACTGAGCATCGCACCTTGATTTGGACGCACAAGACCTGTTGTGTTAATAACTGGCGTCCACTCACGTGGTTGTACTTCAAGTGCGGTCACTGGGCTTGAAGGTTCTGGCATTTCTGCAATTGCTCGGCTTATCATTATGCCTTTTATCATATTAAAACCGATGACACCGACAAAAATTAAGACAAATACCACTAAAATTATTTTCATCAAGAAAATATGTGAGCGTTTTGGTCTTTGATGTTGAGTTTGACTCATGTTTAAAGCTCCGTTATAAAAATAACAACAATTATTTCTGAATCGCACGCCAAGAGCGTTCAATCACAGATTCTAAAATTTCAGGCTTAAGATCGAAATCGATAAATTTTGCATCAGAGGCTAAATTTATCGCCGTTTTCAAACTTAATAAAAAGAGAATATCTTCAGATAATTCCGCTAATAAGCCAGCTTTTTGTGCTTGATGACAAAATAAATCCCAACGGCAATTTTTAATGTTTTTACAAATATCCTTGAAATTCGGCAAAGATTCATATTGCTTTAAATTGGATAGAATAGTGGGATTTTCTTGTAAGAAATACCAAATGTTTTTCCACATTTGTCGATACTGTTCGAAAAAAGGCTTAGTTTCATCAAAATCTTTTTCAAGCGTTGCCATAAACATTGAAAACACTCTGTGTGCAAATTGTTCAAGCAATTCATCTTTGTTTTTAAAATAAAGGTAAATCGTTCCTGCTGCTACATTTGCTTCTTTCGCAAGTTTGTGCATAGAAAGTTGATTCAACCCTTCTCTTGCCATTAAACGATCTGTCGCTGAAAAAATCTGTTCAGCTAAGTCTGTTTTAGCTTGTCGCATAAGATCCTTGAGTAAAATAAGGAGCAATAATTGCTCAAAAATGAATGAGCGTTCATTTTATTTATTTTTTGTTTTTTGGCAAGTTAAAAAACAAAAAACGTAACAATACTTATCTGTAGGTAAGCCGTAAACCCACAAGATGAATGATGAACAAAGGAGGATATAAAAAATAGGAATATAAAATGCAGTCAAAATTAACCGCACTTTTCATCATTAAATAAACGCGTGGACTGAAGCCCACCTATTTTGTGTGATAAGAACGATGTCTTGTATGTCCTTGCGGTGGCACCGCACGTTTTAACCGATACGGTTTCGGCAGTTCAAGCAAGGCTTCTGTTTCATATTGGCTCACAGGGATAGAATGGCCAATATATTCTTCAATTGCTGGTAAATTCATCGCATATTCTTCACAAGCGAAACTAATCGAAACACCACTTTCCCCTGCTCGTCCAGTGCGGCCGATTCGGTGCACATAATCTTCTCGATCATCGGGTAAATCATAATTGAAAACATGCGTCACATCAGAAATATGCAAGCCACGAGCAGCCACATCTGTTGCCACTAAAATATCCAAATCACCATCAGTAAATTGTTTTAATAACGATAAACGTTTTTTCTGTGCTACATCGCCAGTCAGTAAACCAACACGATGCCCATCAGCCGCTAAATAACCCCAAATTTCTTCACAACGATGTTTGGTATTCGCAAATACAATACAGCGTTCAGGCCATTCATCTTCCATTAAGGTTAAGAGAAGTGCCATTTTATCCTGATTAGATGGATAAAAAAGTTCTTCTTTAATGCGATGACCTGTCTTTTGTTCTGGTTCAATTTCAATATATTCAGGGTCATTCATATCTTCAAATGCTAATTCACGCACTTTATAAGAAAGCGTCGCTGAAAATAACATCGTTAAACGAGCTTGCGGAGCGGGGCATTTACGCAATAAATAACGAATATCACGGATAAACCCAAGATCAAACATTCGATCCGCTTCATCTAGCACGACAACTTGGATTTCATCTAAACAAATTACGCCTTGTTTCACATAATCAATGACTCGCCCCGTCGTACCAATCAAAATATCTACGCCACGCTCAATCGCTTGTAGTTGTTTGTCATAACCATCGCCACCATAGGCAAGTGCGGTCTTTAATCCACAGGCTTTTGCAAGAAATTCTGCGTCATTACTAATCTGCACCGCTAATTCTCGAGTAGGTGCTAAAATCAAAGCTCTTGGGTGAGGATATTCAAGATTAGGATCTTGGTGAGTTAAAAGATGGTGAAAAGTAGCCGTTAAAAAAGCCATTGTCTTGCCTGTACCAGTTTGAGCTTGTCCTGCGACATCTCGTCCATTTAAACTGATAGGCAAGGATAAAGCCTGAATTGGGGTACAAAAATCAAAGCCTTTTTTTGCCAAAGCACCTCGCACAATCGGATGTAGAGGAAGATCGGAGAATCGTTGTTGGCTTAAATAATCTTGTTGCATAAAAATCACATTTTAGAATAATAAAATTACGTTTAGCATAGCATTTTTAGGAAAAATCCTCAAAAAAAGCACCGCACTTATAAAAATTAACCGATAGGGTTTCCTATCGGTTAATCTCTATTTAATGCTCCATTCGTCACTCACATTTGGATCCATTGCAAAATCAGCAGTATCACTTGGAATCGCTTTTTCTTCAGCCGCCCATTCGCCAAGATCGATTAACTGGCAACGTTTGCTACAAAAAGGTCGAAAAGTACTTTCATTTGTCCAAGGCACAGATTTTTGGCAAATCGGACAAGGTACTTCAATCATTTCGTCAGGCATTTTTATTTTCCGCTTGTTGTAAATAAAACTGGTGCAATTCTAGCACCTTTTGCTGCAAGTGCGGTAAGTTTTGGGCCAGATCAGCATCATTGTTAATCACATCATCCGCCCATTTTAAACGCTCTTGTTGAGAAACTTGAGAATTCATAATTCGTTGAATTTGCTCAAAATTATTGTTATCTCGTTGAGCTGAACGAGCAAGTTGAGTTTGTGGACTCACATCCACCACCAAAATACGATCACAAAGTGCGGTCAATTTATTTTCTATTAATAAAGGGACGACAAATAATGTGTAAGGCGCAGTTTGTTCAGCTAATTTTTGTTTCATTCGTTCACGAATAGCGGGATGTAGAAGGTTATTTAACCACAATTTATCTTCATCATGGTTAAACACTCGCTCTCGTAAAGCCGCGCGATTAAGCTCGCCTTGTTCCGTTAAAATTTGAGCCCCAAAATGTTCAACAATTTTTGACAATAAGGGGGAATCTTTCTCGACAACTTCTCTAGCAACCACATCCGCATCCACTAGAGGTACGCCAAGATCAGCAAATAAATTAGCAATCGTTGTTTTACCACTACCAATGCCACCAGTTAATCCAACAATATAACTCATATGATTTCCCATAAAAAATAAGCGGCGATATTGATCGCCGCTAACCATATAATCAACGAAAGAAAATAAATTATTTCGGATAAACTGGAAGACGTTTACAAATTGCTAATACTTTTTCTTTAGTTTCAGCAATCACTTGTTCTTCATTTTCTTTGCCTAAAGCATCTAAAACATCACACATCCAGCCAGCTAATTCACGCACATCATTTTCATTGAAACCACGGCGAGT
>ERZ1023302.127-NODE-127-length-11438-cov-4.297198_pt1 | contig 11438 bp, 8 predicted proteins | sample MGYA00380473_ERZ1023302 | MGnify/ENA primary metagenome ERZ1023302 (study PRJEB33173, sample SAMEA4830380) | metagenome | study: EMG produced TPA metagenomics assembly of the PRJEB25223 data set... | reverse complement strand
CTAGCACTTAGTGCCACTGTCGCCATCACCCCTGCATTTGCAGAGATGACTGTTCATTATAACACACCGAGTGTGGATACTCAAACGGTTGTGTTGCCTCAAACAACTGTTTCCGCCACAACCCCACAAGCCGACCTATCTTTTGCTTTTGATGATGCGGAAAATCTGCAAACAAAAGAGATGACACTTGCAGAAATGCAAGAGACGGAGGGGGCTGCATTGCCATTTGCCCCTTTGCTATTGTTAGGTTCTGGTGGTGGTGCGGTTGGAGCTTGGGGCAATCATTACAATAGTTATAAAAATACAGGGAAGCCTGCCTCCGTCTCTAGCACACTTGAAGCAACTGGCAAAGGAGTCGTGACGGGTGTTAGTATGTACGGTGCAGGTAGAGGTGTGCAAGCCGTACGAGCAGGTAAGGAGATTAAAATAGGTAATAACTTTCGCTTAGCCCCTTTTGGCAATGCCACAGGACACCCAGTGGGAAAGTTTCCTCATTATCATAGAAGAGGTTCAGTAGATCCAGCTACTGGCAAAACTCAAGCAGGTCAAGGTATTGGCAGACATCGACCTTGGGAAACAAAGCCGACCGATCGATCTTGGAAGGATAGATTTTAATGCAAGAGTTAATGTCAATGCCAAAACCACCATTTTTAGTCTTTGATGGTTATGATTTATCCATTTTTGAAAGTATGCAGACACTGGAGTACAAATTGGAGGCGGTAGATGTTGAAAATGGTGTGTATGAAGTTTTTGATAGTCAGGGCAATCGACTAATATTGATGGCAAAAAATACCCATCAAGTTGTTTTTGGAGGGTTGGCGTTGCAAGATCAGTCACTGTTGTCTAATTTGCTGTTGGATTATGCCAAAAACGTGCATGGTGAAAATGTTGAATCAGAGAGTGTTTCACAACTCATTGATATGGTGGTAAAAAAGATAGGTTTTACAAAGTAAACTTTCCACATATTATTGTTTGACGATCTTTTATCAACCACTTTCCCATTTAGCGATCTAGGCGATTCTAAATAATGATAAGCCAAGTTATTAAAAGGCAGACGATATATTCTAAGTCTATATTGATTTTTCTACAATATAGGCTTGAATACACCTTGATAAATAGTAAACCTAATGTCCTTTATTTAACATTACTCCTATTATCTATGTTGTATTCTGTTGTTTTATTTTTGAATGCGTATGTGTCCAAACAACCAGATTATAATTTTTTATCACCAATATTGATGTCATTATTGGGTTTTTTATTTATTGTGTTACCTCCTTATTTTGATTTAAGTTTAAAAAGACAGATTTTGTATATTGTAATAGTAAATATTTTTGGGTTGTTGATATATCGCTCGATAAGTTGGATCTTAAATCAAAGATAGAGGTAAGTATTGACTTTGATGAACTTTATCGGCAAACAAAAACCGCTTTAAACTCGATACCGATTTGAGCTGATGATTACCAAAAGTCATCAACAACAAGACGTGTAAAAAATGTACATTTGTTCAAAAAACCCTTGACAAATCAAAAAATAAACATACCATAATCCTGTGCAAGTTAGCACAACTGCACTTGATCTTATCAAGCTGTGCTGATGGTTGAAACTTGTTTTTAAGGAAAGTCTTATGAAAAAACTTTCAATCCTAGCACTGACTGCAACCATTGCCATTACTCCTGCCTTTGCAGAAGTAAATTCTTATGCCACACCAAGCGTTATACAGTCTGCGGTTTCACTTGATGATATAGATACACCAGCCACCACTTCACAAGCTGATTTGTCTTTTGCCTTTGGTGATGTAGAGAATTTGCAAACAACAGACATGACACTTGCAGAAATGCAAGAGACGGAGGGGGCGGCGTTGCCACCAATGGCAATTTACTATGGTGTTGTATACGGCGTACCAGCAATCTATGCTGGTGCTAGATGGGCTTCTGGAAATGGACCACAGCTCTTAAGTAATAGAATTCGCCATCATCTTAATAAATAATTTAAGCGACGCGTCTGCAAATCCAAGTTGAATTTAACTTGGATTTGTATTTAGTATGTAAAATATTAAGGTATTACTTATTATGTGGTTGTTATTGGCTGAGCTATTTCCAGAAATATTAACTGTATTTAGGGATTTAAAAAATAAAGACAGAAAGCATTCTATAATCATACTTGTGCTATTTCTGTCTTTTTGTGCTATTCTTTATCACGACATCAATCTTGGTATATCTATCCCAATAATTTTTATATTAACCATTTTTACCATTATACACTATTTATATAATGCCAAGAAAAAATATAAGCAAAATAATCGTATAAAAATCAACCAAGAGATGATTTTTATACATAAAAAAATTCCTATCACCTATCAAAAAATATTAGGCAGTAGTCATAAATTTATTGCATAAAATAAAGAAATTGAATTTTTATTACTGCCAAAATATGGTGGTAATAATTGTATAGTAATTAATCATGAAAAAATTTATGGTTTATCTCTGTCGCCAATTTTTCATTATGGTATTATTTTTTATCAAAAAGTCATTGATATTCATGACAATCCATTTGATATTAAAGTAACATTAAATGGTTATTTATCGCCATATTTAACCATTGAAGTAACAAACGAAAATTTACTTAAAAACAAGAGTTTATTGTTATGAAATATTTCATAAGTGCAAGGACATTTTTATTTGCCCTAACTCTACTACCCCTCCTATCCCATGCCGACCTACCCCTAACCGTTGATGATTTGTTGGCAGATAAAAACCGCTTTAAGCTTGATACGGATTTGAGCTATTACAATCATCATCGTTCATCTGTCGCCACACAGGGTTTTGAGATGGTGGATTTGGGGCAGGGTCGCACGCTGTATATGCCGTCCATCGGCGAGAGTAATGCCAATACCGATAGTCTGATTGCAGGGCTGGGCGTGCGTTATGGCATCAGCGATAAGCTAGAAATGGGCGTGAAGACCAATGCCATCTATCGTAATGCACGCCATCAAAATGGTGCGGAATTGTCAAAGTCAAGCGACACTCATCTCAATGACATCAGCCTTAGTACCCAATACCAATTTACCAAAAATCACGCCAAACTGCCTGATGTGATTGGCTTTGGCGAGTTATCCTTATACGACAATACGCAAGGACTAAAAAACAAAAGTGGCACGTCAGCACTGGTTGGCTTTACCACTTATACGGTCAATGATCCGATTGTGCTTAGTCTGACGGGTACTTATCAATATCAGCCAAGACGTGAAACCAATACAGGTGGTCATGTGGATTTGGGTGATACAGCAACCCTAAACGGCTCGGTGGGTTTTGCGGTTAATCCTGACATCACGCTGACAGGTGGGGTGGGCGTACGCCATAAATGGGCGGATAAAAATAAGTTTGGTAAATTAGAAAATAACAGCACCCAAACGACGCTAAATCTAGGATTTGCCTATGCCATGACTGCCAGAAGTAATCTGACCGCCAATGTCCGTACGCCCATCTCTGGCGATGGTGGCAGTACATTGTCTGTGGGCTTGACGAGCAAATTGGGTAAGTTGCCGCCGCCATTGTCTCAAAAATACCGCCAAATCAAATCAGCAGAGCCTACTGTATCTGCACCGTAAAATCTGTAAATGAAATCTGTCAAAGTTTCCATCATCACACTTGCTTTCATTAGCTCATCGGTTTATGCCAATGGGCAAAGCCTTGTCATCCCTATCGCACCAAAACCTATCATGTTAGGTACGCACACTACTTGGAAAGACAGTAGAGACAGCAAAATCACCAAACAAGATGTGGACTACTCATGTGGTGCGTCATCGCTATCCACCATCTTGACTTACTTTTATCAACACCCCAAAACAGAACAGCAAATCCTAGATGATATGGCATTAGATGATGTGATGGCATCGTTTGCAGACTTGGCAAGCGTAAGTGAAAAATACGGCTACACCGCTTATGGCATGACGATGGATTATGACACGCTTGCCAAAATAAAAATTCCTGCCATTGTCTATGTCAATCACAAACGAAGCGACCATTTTAGCGTGGTGCGAGCCATTGACAAGCAAAATGTTTATTTATCCGACAGCAGTTGGGGCAATCGCACACTCACACGCAAGCAATTTGAAAGACTGTGGCTTACCACCGATAATCACACATCAGGCAAGGTGTTGCTCATACTGCCCATCACTAATCACCAAAAACAGATGAGTGATAAAAATTTTACCGCCGTACATGATACTCAGCATTTATTAAAACAAAGTCCTGTGCTGTTTAGGCGGTTTTTGTGAATATGACATTGCTGTCATTGGTTGTCTTTTGTTGGTGGTTTTTTTGTTGATGGGTTTGGTTAAAAACAAAACATCTCTAATCCCTGTCAAAATTTGCTATAATATCTGCCTTTATCCGATTACCAAAATCACACCATGCGTTTAAAATCTCTTAAGTTGGCAGGATTTAAGTCCTTTGCTCACCCCACGACGTTTACGTTTCATCATAACATCACCGCCATTGTTGGACCTAACGGCTGTGGTAAGTCCAATGTCATTGATGCCATTCGTTGGGTGCTGGGCGAAACTTCCGCTAAGCAGTTACGTGGTGGGTCAATGAGTGATGTGATTTTTGCTGGTACTCAACATCACGCTGGCAAGAGCATGGCAAGCGTGGAGCTGACCTTTGAGCATACGCAAGATGAGACCACAGGTATCCGTCACGAACTTAATTTGTATCACGAATTGTCTGTACGCCGACAAGTCAACAAAGATGGCAAATCTGACTATTTTATTAATGGCACAAAAGCTCGCCGACGTGATGTGGTGGACATATTTTTAGGCACAGGGCTTGGCTCTGGCTGTTATGCGGTTATTGAACAGGGCATGATTGGGCGGATTGTGGACTCAAGCCCCAAACAGCTTAGAGAATTCATCGAAGAGGCCGCTGGCGTATCACGTTATCAAGCCAGACGGGAAGAAACCCATAAAAAATTGCAAAAAGCCCAAGAAAATCTTGACAGGCTAAATGACTTACAATGTGAGCTACAAAAACAACACAAAACCCTAAGCCATCAAGCCAAAACCGCTCAAAAATATCAAGCCATCAAAAACGAGATGAGCCAAATTGAAGGGCAACTTGCCATCGCTCAACTGTATGCCGCCAAGCAAAATGAACAAACCCTGACCAAACAGTACCAAACCCTAAGCCACCAAGCCAAACAACAACAAGATGTGCTGACCACACTTAGCCAAAAAGTTGATAAATTAAGTGAACGCATTGCCGAACAACAATGGCTAAAAGATGACAAACGTAACACCTTGCATGAACAACAAATGCAAGAACAACAAACTAAGCATCAGCATCAAACCTTACTTGACAAGCAAAATCAACTCAGTAACAACATTGAGCAACATCATCATCGTCAACAGCATTTTACAAACACCCTTGCCAAGCTCACTGTTGAACGACAACAAAAACAGCAACAGCTTGAAGCGATTGACCCCACTCAAAGCGAACATCAACAACAAATTACCGAGCTAAAAAACCAGCTTGCCCCCTTAAAACAAGCATGGCAAGATGCTCAACACGCCCATGAACAAGAACAACAAAAGCTCAATGATGTGGACAAACAGCTTGCCGTTAATGAACAGGCATTGAAGCAACTTAGCCACACTAAGAGCAAATGGCAACAACAACACCATCAATGGCAACAATCTTGGCAAGCATTGACAACACCCACCACGTTAAAAGTCTTGGGCATACTCAAAGAATCCTTAAGCTCACATAACCAAACCAATCAAGATGACCAAGATAATAGCGACACTGCTCAAACCCATTTGTTTGACTTACTTAAACAAAAAATCGATAAGCAACACACTCTGATTAGCCGTTATGAACAGCGGTTAGATGAATTAGAAATAAAATACCAACAAGCCCAACACGAACAACAACAACATACTCGACAGCTTACTGAGCAACATCAAGTACTGATAAGCTTAGAAAAACGCCATGCCATGTTAGACAGTGAGTATCACACCTTATATGCCCTTCTTCACCCCAAGCCTATCTTGCACTCGGATAAACCAAACCATGTTCAATCATCGGTCAAAAAACAAACATCACCTAAAACCGCTGGTCATCACGACATCAGTACCCTTTGGCATCATTGGCAACAACGGTCATCACATCAACAACTTGGCCAATGTGTTGAATTAACCGAACTGGGTTTAGCGCATGCTGACGGATTGGATCAATGGTTGGCATTATGGTTAGATGCCATTGTGTTAAATTTGCCAAACGCTTTAACCCACACTGTGCCACAGCCATCAATCAATAACCTTGACATGCAAATATTGGCAACACTAATCAGCCAATCCAATCCGAACAGTCAAATGACGGCATTGCTCAATACTCAACCAACACAGCAAAAAAATTTGGCTCAAGTAGACGGAATAAATGGGGCAAATGACACTCAAAATGACATTCAAATAGCAACCAAAGCAAACACATTAGCCACCCATGACAAAAAATCCAAACTGCTTACCACTTTGGCTGATGCACACCAACTGCCGTTATGGGCAATAGACACACTCATCAAAACCCCAACGCTAACCGCCTTATCTGGCTGGTATTATTGTTGCATCAGTGAACAGCCACACCGTGAACAACATGAAAACCTGCAAACATCAACAACCAATACCATCATCACCTTGCTATCACAAATCTTGTCATCAAACCAACCATTCACTCTCTGCACAGACACAGGTTGGCTCATCGGTCAATTTGGCATCATTCATTTATCAAAATTGGGACAAGACGGCAGGGGCGCTCACTTCTTAAAGGAACGTCATGCCCAAAGGCAACGGTTAGCACAGCTAGAAAAGATGCTGACCGACATACAAAGCGACATCAACCAACAAACCAAAATCCACAAACAGTTCACTTCTCGCCATAAAGACGGGCAAATCACCCTTGAAGAGTGGACAGCACAACTGGCAAATCTAAAAACCGACCACATGCAAGCCAAAAATGACCTTGCCATGTGGCAAGGTGAACAGCGTCGACTACAAAACGACCACCGCCGCCTAAACCAAGAAAAAAATCAACTCAATGCCGACTTTACCGAACAGCAACAGCATCAAGCCCAGCTAGACGCTAAAAATATTGAGCTAACACAACAGCGACACCGTCATCTCACTGCCATTAAACAACTGGACAACACAAGACAACAACTGCAAACACAAAAAGACCATCTCCACACCACACTTAATGAACTGACCCAAGCACAACAGCAAGCCAGCTTAGCCAAACAACAGCTGGTCATGCAATTGGAGCATCTGCATGAGCAAAGTAAACAGTTACATACCCAAAGCGAACATACCAACCAACGCATTCATCAACAACAAAGTGAGCAACATCAACTCAAACAACAGTTAGTAAAACTTGATGCTCTGTTAACAAAACAACAATCTGACATTGCTCACAGCAAAATTGAACTGGAAGAACATCAACATCAGCTCACAGAACAACAACGACAATACCAAAGCTTAAAAGATGCCAGCACCCATGCCCAGCAACAGTTAAATGACAGCAATGCGTATCTTGCCACCTGCACCACCGAACTTGCCATTGCCAAAGAACGCCTAAACGATGCCACCACTCGAGTAGATGAGCATGCCAACTTATTAAACACAGGCGTGAGTGCGTCATCATTGTTAGCGGACTTCATCGCTCATAACCGCAAAATTGACAATGCCGATAACCACGCCAAACAACAACGGCTACAACAAGACTACCAAAGCCTACAAATCCAGCTGGGTCGCCTAGGGGCGGTGAACATGGCAGCCAAAGCCGAACTTGATGCCATCACCGAACGCCTTACCCCTTTAACCAAGCAAACAGATGACATTCTTGCCAGTATTGACACACTCACCGATGCCATCAGCACCATTGATGACAAAACCAAACAGTTATTTTTACAAACATTAACGGCGGTCAATGATGATTTAAATAACCTGTTTGCCAACATGTTTGGGGGTGGGCAAGCCAGCTTAAGCTTGGTGAATGAAGATGGACTATCCGCATCGAACGCATGGCGGGCAGGGCTTGAGCTGATGGCACAGCCTAAAGGCAAACGCAATAGCCGATTGGCGGTACTCTCTGGTGGTGAAAAAACGCTGACTGCCTTAAGCCTGATATTTGCCATCTTTAAACAACACCCTGCTCCTTTTTGTGTGTTAGATGAAGTCGATGCTCCCCTTGATGATGCCAATGTCGAACGTTTTACAAGCTTAATTAACGAGATGGCACATGAAGTGCAGTTTATCTTTATCAGCCATAACAAGCTGTCCATGCAAATTGCCAATGAACTCAAAGGCATCACCATGCCCAATGCAGGCATCTCCACTTTGGTGAATGTCAATTTAGATGAAGCTGAACACCATCTTGCGTACGAACTTTAACTCAAAACACATTAGCCAGTTTAATGATTGCTTCATGGATTGCTCCACTGTCCAAGCAACATCTAAGCGATGATGTGATGACGATAAAGGTCAAGCCATGCTAAAATAAAAGGATTTCGTCCCTATCAGCAAAAAATGACCATGGTGGTTGCCATACCACAAACTTTATCAGATTGGGGAAGCTTTTAACTTTAAGGAATTTTCATGAACATCGAAAACTGTCTTATCATCGCTTTACCCCTATCGATGATGCTACTTGGGTTATATCTGTTTATTAAAGGCATACAAGACAAGCCCAAAGCCACTCTATCGAATGAGACGTATGACCAAGATGAGCATGATGATGTGCATGATAAAGATGGCATTCCCATCATTCCACGTCATTTACGCCAGCTGACACACCATGATACAGATAACAGCTCTGATGACCAACCGAATGTACCACCCCATCACAACAACCAACATCAACCAACCACAAATAACGATAGCATAAACGCCATAGACACTGATAATGTTGCATCTTTTCATCACAAGACAGAGCTTTCAACTCAAAACAAACAGCCTTCAGATGATGACTGGCTAACCACCCAAGTCAACAATGCAAGTGAAGAAATTGAAAATGAAACGCACATTGAGCCCAATTTTCTTAATATTGATGATGATGCAGACGACTGGCTAACAGTCAATCATGGCACAGAACAACACCGCCCCTATCACCAATCATCAGTGTATCATGAACAAACAATGCGTTTTAGCCAACACAACGCCCCCTTTAACACTCCCTTCAATGACTCTCACTTTAATGACACGCCTAATCACACGCTTAGTAACGCATCATTGAACACGTCATTTAATGATGAAATTCATGATGAAGGGGTGGACATTGAGTTTGATGATGATGCCTTGTTTGATGAGGCCCATACCAATACTGACAACAATCAGTCCATCACAGGTGATTTATATGAGGTGGTCTACACATCAAAAACTTTAGATTTAGATGAACATGAACAAGAGTCACCACAAACACAACAGCACAGCTCAGACACACAAGCACACTTAGCATCTGCCACATTAGCATCTGCCACAAAAAAATATCAGACAAACATACAGACCGCTTCTGTTCCTGAGTTTATAGAAGCCAGTCCAATGCTTAATGAGCATCTGGCACAAAATAATGCCACAGAGCAAGACAGCCCCTTAACCAACGCATCAGGCAATTTAAACATCAGCATATTACCTGTCCATGAGTTTGGGTCTTTTCGGGGGCGGACGCTGCTTAATTTAGTGGATAAGTTTGGCTTTAAGTTTGGTACAATGAACATGTTCCACCGTTATCAAAATAAAGACGGTACGGGTATTTTGTGGTTTAGTATGATGGCATTAACGGTGAATGGGGTTGAGCCATTTGATTTAAACGAATTACCTCATACCCAGCTCAAAGGCGTGGTGCTGTTTTTATCCTTACCACACCCCAAGATTCTCCAAGGCTTTGATAGCATGATGAGCATTGCCAATCTATTGGCACGAGAGCTTGGCGGTTACGTGGTTGATGAGCATGGTGAGATGATGACCAAAGAATACAAGATTAGCTTACGTTCACAGTTACAAGATATCGAAGAGTTAGAAAACCCATAAAAACAGGCGGTTTTTTTGATGCGTCATCATGAAGATAAAAATGAACATATTGTCAAGCAAATGCGTGCTTTAATAGATGAGTTAAAACAGCACAACCATGCGTATTATGTGTTAGATGAACCACAAATTAGCGACAATGAATATGACCAACTGCGTTACACCCTACTATCATTAGAACAACACCACCCCAAGCTGATACAATCCGACAGTCCCATCAACGAAGTGGGTGGTACTCCCCTGCCTGCCTTTAGCCAAATCACCCATACCATACCCATGCTGTCACTTGGCAACGTGTTCAACCAAGATGAGCTTGCCGACTTCATGCGTAAAGTCAACGAACGTTTACCCGAACCCTTACGACAGCCTGAATACGAAATGGAACTCAAACTAGATGGTTTGGCAGTGTCTATTCTGTATAAAAATGGCACGTTGATGCAAGCTGTAACCCGTGGTGACGGACAAACAGGCGAAGACATCAGCCAAAATGTCAAAACCATTCATAACGTACCACACCATCTACCCCAAGCTGTCAACATTGACTTGTTAGAAGTGCGTGGCGAAGTTCTGATGCCAAAAGCAGGATTTGCCAAGCTTAACCGAGAGGCCAAAGACCGTGGAGATAAAACCTTTGCCAATCCTAGAAATGCTGCTGCTGGCAGTTTGCGTCAGCTTGACCCCAGCATTGCCGCCACTCGTCCTTTAGCATTTTATGCTTATTCGGTCAATCAAGGTCTGCCAATGGGCATTCATACCCAGTATCAATCCTTACAATGGCTGGGGGAGCTTGGGTTTACATTAGCCAAAACCGTGATTGTCAAAGACCTGACCGATGCGATGACGTTTTATCAACAAGTGTTAGATGAGCGAGATGCCCTGCCCTTTGAGATAGATGGCACGGTGATAAAGGTCAATGACTTGACCTTACAGGCCCGTTTGGGTTATTTAAGCCGTGAACCACGCTGGGCAATTGCTTTTAAATTCCCTGCCGAGACAGTCATCACCACTTTAAACGCCATTAACTGGCAAGTGGGACGGACAGGACAACTAACGCCAGTGGGCAAACTTGAGCCTGTGCAAGTGGGCGGTGTTACTGTCAGTAGTGTTACCTTGCATAACTTTGGTGAGATTGAACGTTTGGACATTCGAGCAGGGGATACCGTCAGTGTGCATCGAGCAGGCGACGTTATCCCCAAGGTTACTCGAGTTTGGCATGATAAACGAGCCAATGACAGCAAGCCCATCACCCTACCAACCCATTGCCCTGTCTGTGATTCGCCTGTGGCATTACCCGAAGGCGAAGCATTGGCCCGCTGTACAGGCGGTCTGTACTGTCCTGCTCAACAGCAAGAAGCCTTAATTCATT
>ERZ1023302.120-NODE-120-length-11717-cov-764.349082_pt1 | contig 11717 bp, 7 predicted proteins | sample MGYA00380473_ERZ1023302 | MGnify/ENA primary metagenome ERZ1023302 (study PRJEB33173, sample SAMEA4830380) | metagenome | study: EMG produced TPA metagenomics assembly of the PRJEB25223 data set... | reverse complement strand
AAAAAGTATTTTATCGTTTATGCCCTGAATTAAAAAATCAGGGCTTTACTTCTTCAGGCACGCCTGTGCGAGTGCAGTTGCTAGGGCAGCATCCAGAATACCTTGCTGAAAATGCAATTCGTGCAATCGAGCTTGGTTCTCATGGCATTGATTTAAATTGTGGTTGCCCTTCTAAAACAGTGAATGGCAGTAATGGCGGTGCGGCATTATTGAAACAGCCTGAATTGATTTATCGTGCAACTCAAGCCTTACGCAGAGCCGTGCCAAGTGAATTCCCCGTTAGTGTAAAAGTGCGGTTAGGCTGGGATGATATTTCTCAATCTTTTGAAATCGCTGATGCGGTGGAGCAAGGTGGTGCAACCGAAATTACAGTGCATGGACGCACAAAAACTGATGGTTATCGTGCTGATAGAATTAATTGGAAAAAAATTGGTAAAGTCCGAGAGCGTTTATCCATTCCTGTTATTGCTAACGGAGAAATTTGGCATTGGCAAGATGGGCAAGATTGCTTATCTCAAACAGGTTGTCAGGATTTTATGGTCGGGCGAGGTGCGTTGAATATTCCGAATTTAAGCCATGTTCTGAAATCAAACGCAGAAAAAATGCCTTGGTATGAGATTCAAAAAATCTTGCAAAAATATGCTAATGTTGAAAATGAATATGACAGTGGTTTTTATCATGTGGCACGAATTAAACAATGGTTACGTTATTTGAATAAGGAATATGATGAAGCGAACAAAGTGTTTGATAAGATTAAGACTTGCCAAACTGCTGAAGATTTGAAATTACGTTTAAATGATAAATAAAAAACCTGCTAATCAGCAGGTTTTCTTTTTTTAAATTATTTAAAAATTGACCGCACTTTTTAATTTTTTCAGTGCATTGGTTTCTAATTGACGGATACGTTCCGCAGATACATTATATTTTGCTGCTAAGTCGTGTAATGTTGCTTTGTTATCATCTAACCAACGAGCTTTAATAATATCCTGACTACGTGCATCCAAACTTTGTAACGCCACACCTAATTGCTCGGTTGCTTGGCTTTCAAAGTTTTCATTTTCCAGCTCTGCAGCGAAATTAGAACTTTTATCTTCCAAATAAAGGGATGGAGAATAGGTCTCTGTTTCTGCATCATCAGTAGGTAAATCAAAACCTACATCGGCACCGCTCATTCGAGACTCCATTTCGATCACATCTTCTTTGGAAACACCCAATTCATTTGCGACCATATCAACTTCATTTTCATTGAACCAACCTAAACGTTGTTTAGTTTTACGTAGGTTGAAAAATAATTTACGTTGAGCTTTCGTGGTTGCGACTTTTACGATACGCCAGTTACGAAGAACATATTCGTGGATTTCAGCTTTAATCCAATGCACAGCAAATGACACCAAGCGTACACCAACTTCAGGGTTAAAACGTTTAACCGCTTTCATTAAGCCGATATTGCCTTCTTGGATTAAGTCAGCTTGTGGCAAACCATAGCCAGAATAGCCACGTGCAACATGGATCACGAAACGAAGATGCGACAAAATGAGTTTTTTCGCTGCATCTAAATCCTCGTGATAATACAAACGTTCTGCCAATTCCTTTTCTTCCTCTGCGGTCAGCATCGGATATTCATTTGCTGCACGAATATAACCTTCGATACTGCCTTGAGGAACTAACATCATTTGTGTTTCTTTATCCATCGTTTCCCTTCTTTATTTTGGCTTTTGCCAATCAATGTACTTAGTTATAGCACAATAAGCTATCTTATTGAACCAATTTGTTAATAAGACAGATTTTATCAATTGAAAGTTCAATTATTATAAAATTACGTGATAATTTGCTCACTATTTACTTCGCCAGTTGCACTGATAAATCGTACTTCAGGTTGTAAATACACACCAAATTTTTCAGCAACAGTTTGGCGTACATAATATGCAAGTTTTATCACGTCTTGTCCACTTGCATTATCTTTGTTAATCAATACTAATGCTTGTTTTTTATGAACCGCAGCCCCACCAATTTGAAAACCTTTAAGATTGCATTGATCAATCAGCCAGCCTGCCGCTAATTTCACTGAGCCATCTGCCTGTGGAAAGTGCGGTAGATTTTCGTGATGTTTTTTGATTTTTTCAAAATGTTCTAAACTGACAACAGGATTTTTAAAGAAACTCCCTGCATTACCCACTTCATTGGGATCAGGTAATTTGCTTTGACGGATATGACAGACTTCATCAAAAATTTGTTTAGCGGTGACGCTTTTCGGATCGAACTCTACAAGCGAACCATATTTTAGAATAGGCTGCCAATCTTTTTTTAGCTTTAATCCAACCGCTGTAATCACATAACCTTGCTGATAACGATGTTTAAAAATACTCTCACGATAACCAAATTCACATTGTTCTGTGTCGAGTCTAAAGGTTTCGTTCGTATTTAAATTAAGTATCTCCACATAATCACATACATCTTTAAATTCAACGCCATAAGCACCGATATTTTGAATGGGCGCAGAGCCTGCACAACCGGGAATCAGAGACAGATTTTCTAAGCCATAAATACCATTATTAATAGACCACTCCACCAATTTATGCCAATTTTCCCCGCCATTGACGTGAAGATAGTGAAAATTTGCATCTTGTTCGTGCGTAATCCCCATTAAACGATTAAGGATCACGATGCCATTAAAATCATCTAGAAATAGAACATTACTTCCTTGACCTAAAAAAAGAGTGGGTAAATTTTCTGATTTAGAATGAGCCCACACTTGTTGTAGCTGTTCGATACTATGTGCTTCAATAATTTCACGAGCATTAGACTGAATGTGGAAAGTGTGAAAAGATTGTAAATTTTGCATTTTGATGTCCTAATATAATGTATGTGGCAAGGTAATTTTGACTTGTGTGCCGCCTTGTTCACGGCGATGAATATGCAATTGTGCATTAAGCTGACGACAACGTTCCGCCATAATATTCAAGCCGTAATGCCCTTCAGGCTCCTCAAGATTTGGAATGCCAACCCCATCATCTTCAACTAAAATTTCATACTCGCCTTCCGCATTAATTCTTGCGCTAATTTCAATTACCGTGCCTTGAGAATGCTTGATCGCATTGGTGGTGGCTTCACGTACAATTTGCAGAACGTGAACCAGCTGTTGAGGGTTCAAACTTTGCGATGGTAATTGACAATTCACATTCATTTGCATTGTTGTTTGCGAGCGTAATGAATCAATCACTTGTTTTAGTGCAAGCTGTAAATTCGCTTCTTGTATAGTTAAACGGAAAGTGGCTAAAAGCTCACGTAACTGTGCATAACCACCAGAAAGGGCTTGTTCAAAATTGGCAATAATTGCCAAACTCTTTTCTTTTGATTGTTCGTCTTCTTTCTTCAGGTTATGTTTGAGCAAAGTAAGTTGAATTTGTAAAAATGATAAGACTTGAGCCAAAGAATCGTGCAACTCTCGCGCAATAATTGAGCGTTCTTCCATTAATAAAATCTGTTCTTTCTGACGTAAATTTTTATGGAAATAAAGCGCACGAGCAAGCATTTGCGCTAAATTTTGCATAATTCGGGGATCTGGACAAGGTAATCCTGCTTGCCAAGACAGTACACCTAATTCTTCGTTATCCACAGAAAGGGTTTCGATTTGTAGTTCATTATTAGCATCTTGCTTACCCAATGTAATATCCCAATGTTCAGCCCCCATCACTTCCACTTTAACGAAGTTCAAATGGTCGCTAATAAAAATGTAATTCAAAACTTGATTTAAAATTTTATCGTTAATTGTGTTTGTATTCAGAAGTTGAGCACTTTGATAAAGAGTGCTTAAAGTGCGGTTAGTTTGACGCAACTTTTGCGTTTTTTCGTTTACCGCTTCTTCTAAACGGGAATAAAGCTGTCCCAGTTCTGTGGACATTTGTGTAAATACGCGAGCCAGTGTGCCAAGTTCATTTTGTTTCCTTGTGTCAAGTGGAATATGATTGAATTGACGCATTTGCACTTGCATACTGGCTTTTGTCATTAAATGCAAAGGTTTCACAACTTCTCGGTTTGTATACCAAATCACATAAGACACCATCAGCAAAATTAACAACATCGCAAAACCTAATACTGAAACGCCCAAAATCCATTTTTGCTCACTAAAACGTTGTAATTCAAACACAAAATAATCAACATCTGCCACATAGTCAGTAAGCTGCTTACTATAGTTTTTTACATCCTGTTGGCGTGCATATTTTTCCATGTTCGTCCAACGTTGCAAAATGTTTTGATAGGAATGTTTTAATACATTCGGTGTGAAAAATTGATTTTGAACTTCCAATAAAGCAGATGAATGAAGACTTATATGATAACGACGTAAGTTCGTTTCCACGCTTTCTGGTTGGTCTTGCATTTCATAAAGCAAGCGATAACTTTGCATACGCAAAGAACCTGAAATATTAATGGCTTCGGCATCATATTTATTACTGCTCATAATTGCCAAACTGAGAGAACTAATCACACCAGCAACGATAAGAATGATAAATAAATATTTCGCAATACGAGTGGAAACGGAACCTTTAGTATACACAGAAAACTCCAGTGGAAATTTAGAAAAGTGCGGTAAAATTTTTATTTCTTTTTAAATTTAGCCCAAACTTTATCTTCTTGACCACGCCATAAGCGTTGAATGTTATCGTGATGACGATAAATTAATAGGCAACACACCAGTGCAACAGGAAAAGTAAATTCAGGTTTAAACCACCAAACATAAAAAGGCACAAGTAAAGCAGAAATAACCGCACTTAATGAAGAATAGCCACTAACAAGAAAAACAAAGATCCACGTACCAAACATTGAACCTGCAACAGCCCAAGAAATCGGTGCGATTGCCCCAAAGGCAGTTGCAACACCTTTGCCACCTTTAAATTGAAAGAAAATTGGGAAAATATGCCCTAAACAAGCACCAAGTGCGACCATTCCTAATTCAAATTGGGTTAAACCTAAATAATAACCTGCCCATACAGGAATCATCCCTTTTAACATATCAAAAATAAGCACCGCCAAGGCAGACTTACGATTTCCAATGCGCAACACATTTGTCGCCCCAGGGTTGTGTGAACCATTTTGACGAGGATCTGGCAAGCCTGCAATGCGACAAATTAAAATCGCACTGGAAATTGAGCCTAAAAGATAGGCAAAAAGCATATAAAAAAGGGCGAAAAGGCTCATTTTGCACTCCAGCAAGAAAAACTGTTCGTTATTCTACCCAAAATTGATAGCATACGCCTACAATAATTTTAGAGGAAACCTTATGGATCGTATTTTTATTGAAGAATTGACTGTTTTTGCACAAATCGGTGTATATGATTGGGAACAGCAAATAAAGCAAAAACTTGTGTTTGATTTGGAAATGGCTTGGGATTGTAAACAAGCGGCAGAAACGGATGATGTTGCATATTGTTTAAATTATGCTGAAGTGAGCCAAGCGATTATTGATTATGTGGAAAGTAAACTTTTCTTGCTGATTGAGCGAGTGGCTTATGAAGTGGCGGATTTGCTTGAGTCACGTTATCAACTTCAAGGATTAAAAATTAAACTGAGTAAACCAAAAGCCGTCGCGCAAGCTCGAAATGTTGGCGTATTGATTGTTCGTGGTTGTTTAAAATAATGTAACGATAGTGGCTATTAATAAATCTGACAGGCATGCAATTTAATTGGTGTCTGTCAGATTGGCTTTATGCTTTTACCTTGTGTTCTGAATAGTTATTGTTCAGCTTCTAACTCTCCAACACTCACTTTAGTATTATTACCTTTATCGCCGAATTGTTGTTCTTCGCAACCTTTACCTGCATCACAAACTGCAACAGAAACAAGTTTTTCAACATCTAAGCTACTCACTAACTTTGTATTAATGATTTTTTCGCTTGCGTCCGTAACATTCAATTGCTCAGCAGACAAGTTGCTGGCTCGCACACCGTTAATTTTGTCATAAAGTCTAGCAAAACCACGTTCACTGAGTTTGGTAGAATCGCCGTTAATTTTTGTTTGATTAAAGTTTTTCTCACGAGGAAGTTCAAAGAATGTGAAATTTGAATTTGATTTTACCTCAATTTCTACCCCTTTGGAGCTTAAATAAGCTGTCCCACCGTTTGGTGCTAAGGCAGTGATGTCGGCATTTTCAATGGTTGTTTTGGTATTTGCGTTATCACCAATAGTAAATGCCATATTGGCAATATTAGCATCATTATCAATTGAGCCAGGCGCACCATTAATGATCACTTCTTTCCCAGTTCTTCCACCAGTGTTAATTGCGGTAATTTTCAAGTCATCTTTGCTGTTTTTACCTGCAATTTTTGTATCGCCATCAGTTCTAAAGGTGTAACCCTGATGAGATTTCACAAAAATAGAACTTTTTTCCCCTATTAATTCCCCGATTAAAAACATCGTAGCATAAGGTGCTTTTGGAGATATATCGATTTTCTCATCGCCCACGATTTTAATATGTGAGTTTACCATTGAGACTTTACCATTCATTCCTAAACGGTTAATTTGAGTTGAAGTATCTTGTGAATTATCTTTATCAAAAGTAATATCAATCTTGCTATTATCTAATTTAATTTTTTCTGCCAGTAAATGCATAAATCCATTTTTCAGATTAATATTACTGTTAGAAATATTAATTTCTGTATCTTCAATAGTTGATCGCCCCGTATTTTTAGCGGCAAACAGATCAAAACGATACAAATAGGCTCTATTCATATCTAAATCTAAATCTCTGTAATATCTCCAACGGCGTCTGCCTTGATCTAACTCCGATAACTTCGTACGTTCGTCTAAATCTAACACACCGTATTCATATTTTCTTCTATTACGGACCCCCCCATCAATGTAAAAATTCGTTTGTCCTGTGGCAACGATTTTATCTAAATTAACTTTTTGAAATCCACCTGCTAAAATCACATCATCAACCTGATCAAATACTACATTACGCATCTTAACATCAAACTTCTTGCGTTGTGAGGTTTCCATTTTCCGCCATTGGTTATCATAATCATCTGGGTTGGCACTACGCCCCAATCCCATAGCTCCGTTACCAAGATTTATTTTGCTGTCAGTAATGGTAATATTTGATTGAAAATCTACTTCATTTTGCAAACTGGTTATAAAAAATAAACGACCTTTTGAATGAATATCCGCATTATTGATATCAATATGGCCTTTGTTAGTTAGCTTTAATAGCGAATCTGAGCCTCTAAAGGAATCTATATGAATACGTCCTGAAATATTAACGTTATTTCCTTTAAGATTCACTTTTCCATTATTAGCTAGTAATGAACTTAACGCCCCTGTTTGTATAAATGAACCCGTACCCGTATTATCTTTATCTTGATCCGCAATACGAATATTTTCAGTGTTTGGCACGTCAATATTAACTTCTGTATTTAATTTTTTAAATTCATCTTTATAGTGCGTTGTACTATCTTCACGTCCAAAGTCACCTTTGATATTAACGCTTTTGCCTTTAAAGTCGATTTTAGGCGAGGTAACTTTTGAGCCAGTTTGAGAAGTGATTTTTATATTGTCTTTAAGTTCGTTATTTGAGGTAACATCAGCCCCAAAACTAACTATCTCCCCTTTAATATCACTTTTATTATTCAACTGAACATTGCCAGCAGATAACACAACCTTGCCGTTTCTATTACTAACCTTAGTTGCTTCTAACACACCATTATTCATAACCAAGCTATCTAATGCTTCTTTACGCCCTTTCGCACTTAACGTAATCTCTCCTGCTTTAATGCTCCCTTCATTTTGAACAATACTCTGTACTGCATTATCTTCTAGTGCCACACTTATGCTGCTATCTGGTAAGGTAAATGTGAAATTATAGTCTGAGGATAAATATACTTTGCCATTGTTTGTAGCGTCAATTTCCCCTTTATTGATAACTTCATCGCCATTAAGTACCACGAAATCTTTCGCCTCAATTTTCCCTTCATTGATAACTTGACCTTCTTTTACCACCTGACCGTCTTTTAGCACCTGACGGTTTTTTACCACCTGACCATCTTTTGTTTTACGGGTAAATTGATAGCTATTGCTATTGCCATTTTCACTGATATTCTCTAAATCTTTGGTCGTTGCAAGTAAACCAGCTACATTAATTTGTGCCCCTTTGGTAATAATAACCCCATTAGGGTTTGCTAAATAAACTTTACCGTTTGCCGTCAATTTCCCTTGAATTTGGCTAGCATTGCCGCCAGTTACACGGTTATATGCCACAGAATTTGAGTTAGGCTGTATAAATTCCACTTCTTTCTTTTTGCCGATGTCAAAACTCTTCCAGTCTATTTGAACTTTATCGGACGTTTGATTAATCGTCATTTTATCTGCAGTAGTTTTATCAAAAGTTGCCGACCCAACAACTACTTTCTCCTCTTGTGGCAAACCCTGTGTAGAGGCATATGCCGCACCAGTGTAAGTGGTCAATATGATAAGAGAAATTACATTTAATTTATACATAGCATACCTCCTTAGAAAGTTTTAATCATAGAAAGCCAAAATTGGTGTTTATCGGCATTATCAATATTGTTATCAAGCGGTTTGGCGACACTGACGTTGATGGCATAGCTGCCAGCATCTGAAAGAGAAAGTCCTGCACCAACGCTTTGTAATTTCACGCTATTTTTCACGCCTTTTGCGAGAAATTGGCTATTTTTATAATATTTTCCCAAACCATAGTCATAGAACAATGAACTAACTAGCACACTTTGGGAAAAGACTGGTAAATAATGTTTGAATTCTGTTTGTATCAAATGCCCTTCATCCACAGAAGCCGCACCAGCTTGATGTCCACGTACTCCAGACAAACCACCAAGCAACATTTTCTGTGAGCTTTCAAGGGTTTTATCGGCAAACTGACCGTTTATACCAATATTGAAAGCAAAAGATTTTGGTAAAATTTGCTCGTGAGACAAGCGGTAGTTATATACCGTAAAATGCGATTGTGGTTGAAAATTCTCTACTGCATTATGTTGTTTTTCACTAGTTTGATTCGCTAAATTACCGAACAAGGTAGATAATGAAAAATAAGTTGTCCCATCTTTAATAAGATTCCAAGAACCGTCAATCCCTGCAGTTAAACTATTTATTTTCCGTTTTTGTTTCGCATAAACCGCTTGTTGTTTATCCGTAAGGTTTTGATGATTAAAGCTCACTTTAGTACTTAAACGAAAATTTGGTGTACGGATTGTTGGGTGCAACAAATAAGCCCCTAAGGTATGGGAATGCCCTTGAGATTGTAATGATTTAAAATTACCACCTAATTTGTAGTCGAGATAGTTAGCAGTTACACCAAAACGCGTAGAATAACCATCAATTAAAGAGGAATAATCTATACGAGCATTTTTTAAATTAGCCTGATTAGAACTCATTAAATCCAGTTTCAATTCATCGCCCCAGCCATTCAAATTACTGACTTTTGTCCCCGCAGCCAAACGGTAACGCCCTGTATATTTGTTGCCTTGGTTATCTACTGAAACATAACTAGAAAAACGTTTTGCATCGTTAATTTTAATCAGTAAATTCGCTTCGCCGACTTTTTTGCCTGCGGAGAGTTGCAAACCAGCATTTACCCCTGGAACATCGTTTATTGTTAAAGCAAATTTTTCTAACTCATCTTTCAAAATAAATTCGGACGCATTCACTGTTGTATTAGAGAGACGGGATACAAATTTATTGCTTAATGCACTGTGATTTTGCAAGCGTATTTCGCCTACATTACCTTTGAGTAACAAAATTTTTACCGTACCTTGCTCAATTTCCTGCGGTGGTAAAATTGCTTTTGCCACTAAATAATTATTATGACGATAAAATTCGCTGATCTCATTTGCCAAATTACTTAAATCTGACAGCGATACCTCTTTTCCTACATAATTTTTTAAAATATGTGCAAGCTCGTCTGTGACGACTTCTTGATTGTTTCGATCTAAAATCTGTACTTGCGTAAGTGGAAATTTCAGTCCTTGTTTATACTGTGCAGTATAAGGCGAATTTGCCGTTTGATTAAATAATTCGCCACTAGGTTTGGCTTCTGATTGAATTTGACGTTGTTCTAGTTCACGGTTCAATGATCCAGTATCTGGCTGACCTAATGCCATCACTGATTTACTCAAAACAAAGCCTAAACTGACCGCACTTGCAATAACAGAATAACGAGGTCTCATTTTCATTCCTTATGTCCTATTAATTGATAAAATTACAAAAATTGAGGGAAAACAGCTTTAGGGCGTTTTCCAAAGTAAATTTAGAAGCTATAAACTGCACTAATTTTCGCATTACGACCAGTGCCTTCCATTAAACTAAACGCGGGTTGATATTTTCTATCAAACAAGTTTTCCAGTGCAAAATCTAAACGCAGGTTTTTCCATTCGCCTTTTAATGGCGCATAGGTAGCACGAAGATCGGTCAGTATATAACTTGGGTAGGTAACAGCGTGATCTTTAGGCACTCGATGTTGGGCAGCGTAATGGGTTACTGTCGCTCCCACCGTGAATTTGTCTTTTACTAAAGCATAATTTACCCCTACGCCGATTTTGCTTGCGGCAATGTTTGATAAAGCTTCGCCACTATCTTTATCTTTACCTTTGGTGCTGCCATAGTTAGTAAATAGCGTTAAACGTTCTGTTTGGTATTGAGCTTGCAATTCAATACCGCTTAAACGGGCATTAGTTATGTTTTGATACTGGGAATTTTTTGGCAAAAATGCTCCATTTGTATTTGTCTTTGCATTTGGGTTTGCATTTGCATCATTAAATATTTTTAAGTTAATAAAATCTTTCACATCATTACGGAAATAAGTCGCTTCAATTTTGAATTTATCGCCTTGTTTAAACAGACTATCAAAATGTAGATTTGCGGTAATTTCTTTATTTTTCGCTGTTTCAGGGCGCAAATTTGGATTTGCTACAAATCTATTGACTTGCTTTAGCCCTGCAATATCTGCCCCAAAGTGAGCACCACTCACAAACCGCTCTTGCATAGATGGTGCTCGGAAAGCTTCATTATATTTGGCAGTAAAATCTAACCAATTGGTCACTATCCAAGTTAATTTTGTGGCAGGAGATAAATGATTATCCTTGTATTTTACAGTTTTACTTGAGGTATCGTAGTGGTCATAACGTACACTTGGCGAAATTAGCAATTTTTCCCCAAATAGCGGAATATGAGCGATTAAATAAACGCCTGTAGTGTTTGAATTCGCATTATAGGGTTCCGCTCGAAACTGCGCATCACTACTGTTTGTGCCTCGTTCGGTACGGATTTTATCTCGCATATAATCCACCCCATAAACAAAGGAAATGTGAGATAATTCGGAAGAATTACGTAAATTTATACCTCGGGTAGTTAATTTAGTCTGATCTTTCACACCACTGACTTTACGCTGTTCTTTCTCAATAGTTTTATTGTTATACAGCGCGATATGCGTATTTAGATAAGGATTATCTGGCGTTAAATAATAGTTAAATACCGTGCTTTGATCAGGAATTTGTTGATCACTTAAATAACTGACACTACCAAAACGTGTTTTCACTCCAGAGTAAAACTCTTCTTGTGATGGTTTGGCTTTCGGTGGAGAACCGTTGGATCGACTGTGATACTCTTTGATTTGATCTATAATTTGTTCATTGGTAAATTCGTTTTCCACCTCATTATTGCTTGGTGCTGTTTGTTTAAAACGAGTTTCGCGG
>ERZ1023302.115-NODE-115-length-11887-cov-4.500676_pt1 | contig 11887 bp, 7 predicted proteins | sample MGYA00380473_ERZ1023302 | MGnify/ENA primary metagenome ERZ1023302 (study PRJEB33173, sample SAMEA4830380) | metagenome | study: EMG produced TPA metagenomics assembly of the PRJEB25223 data set... | reverse complement strand
TTTCAAACACATGAATGTCAAACATACCGTGACGAGTGGGCAGTTTGGCTTGACTAATGAATTGATAAGACACGATACCTCACAAAGTTTGAGTGATTTTTATGCCATGAGATGCTTAATTAAGCTCAATGGCATTAGGCGAGAGGATAAAAAAATGCTATTATGCCACAAATCATCAATGTTGCTTTGATGAATATTTTGATGAATGTCTTTGGTGAATATTTTGGTGCATTTTTTAGTTTGGCAACGGTTATTTTATGAATATAAATACGGTTATCAATAAGGCGTTTTAGCTCATCATGCACGATTATTCTGACACCAGACACGCAACTGACCAATGCCGACAGCATACGCCAGATGAACCACGTCCAACCAGTCAACGCCACATGACCCATATGCCAAAAATCTTTACCAGCATTCCCACCGAGCGTCCGCTTACCCCTTTGTTAGATACCATTGATGCCCCTGCCCATTTAAAGGGCTTGAGCATCACACAGCTGTTGCAACTGGCAGATGAGTTGCGTGCATTTATGTTGTATTCCTCTGGCATCAGTGGTGGGCATTTTGGAGCAAATCTTGGGGTCATCGAATTGACCGTGGCTTTGCACGCCCTGCTTGATATGCCCCAAGATCAGCTGGTGTGGGACGTGGGGCATCAAGCCTATGCCCACAAAATATTGACAGGAAGACGAGACAAAATCGCCAGTATTCGCAGTCAAGATGGCTTAACCGCTTTTCCAGAGCGTGGTGAGTCGGTCTATGACAGCTTTGGTGTGGGGCATTCGTCCACCGCCATATCAGCAGGCTTGGGCATGAGTTTGGCGATGCGTCATTTGGACAAACATGCCAAAGTGGCGTGTGTGGTGGGTGATGGGGCGATGACAGGGGGCATGGCGTTTGAAGCCATGAACGATGCTGTGCAAAATCATGCTGACTTGTTGGTGGTTCTCAATGACAATGACATGTCCATTTCACAAGCAACAGGTGGTTTTTCTAAGCATTTGGCATCGCTTTGGCAACGTGGTTTGGCAGTGGACATTGATGCTGATGGCAAGCCCATCATCACCAGTCGCAAGTTGTCAAGTGATGACCGCCGTTTTCGGCATTATCTGCACATGACCAATGATGCGATTGGTGATTTTACCAATAAGCTGCCAAAAAAACTGGGGGAAAAAATCAGCCAACAATTTGCCAAAAAATTATTGCCAACACCCAGTCAGTTTGAACGCTTACCCGAACAAATTGCCGTTAAAATTGCCCAAAATATGTTTCCTGATAACTTGTTTAAGGCGATTGGATTTGCCTATTTTGGTCCTTTTGATGGGCATGATTTGTCCACTTTAATGCGAGTGTTGGGGCGAGTCAAACAGTTATCAGGCCCTATATTGGTGCATGTGCATACCGTCAAAGGTAAAGGATTTTTGCCTGCTGAAGCTGACCCTGTGGGTTATCATGCCATTGCCAAACTGCCTAAGATGTCAGTCGCCCCATCATCGTCATCTGTCAGTCAGAATAATGGGCAAGACAAACCCACCAAACCATCACCCAAGCCCCTTAAATATTCTCAAGTCTTTGGGCAGTTTATTTGTGATAAAGCATTCATTGACAGTAAGCTGATGGCAATCACACCAGCGATGGAAGAAGGGTCTGGCATGAGTGAGTTTGCTCAGCGTTACCCCAAGCAGTTTTTTGATGTGGCGATTGCTGAGCAACATGCGGTAACTTTGGCAGCTGGCATGGCAACACAAGGCGTTAAGCCAATTGTGGCGATTTATTCCACCTTTTTACAGCGGGGTTATGACCAGTTGGTGCATGATGTGGCATTACAGAAGTTAGATGTTTTGTTTGCCATTGATAGAGCGGGATTGGTGGGTGAAGATGGAGCAACTCATGCAGGGGTGTTTGATATTGCATTCATGCGTTGTGTGCCTAATATGGTCATTGCCACCCCAAAAGATGAAAATGAATGTTACCAACTGCTTAATACTTGCTATGAATACCAAGGGGCAGCAGCGGTTCGTTATCCTCGTGGGCAAGGCTTGGGTGAGCCAATACAGCGTCCTGCAGTGTGTTATGAGATTGGCAAAAGTCAAACAGAAATGGTGCTTGAGATGGGACAAGGCACGCATGTGGTGATGTTGGCATTTGGCACGATGGTCGCCACTGCCAAACAAGTGGCACAGCAGTTGGCAGATTCATACAATGACGACCATGATGATGACCATGATGGCGGTCATTCAATACGCAAACCAGCCAATCAGCCAATAGGCAAAATCACGGTGATAAACATGCGTTGGGTGAAGCCGTTAGACACAAAAATGTTAGATAAGCTTATCAATGACAGCCACAATCAATCCACCCATGCCATTCATGTCGTTACGTTAGAAGAACATGCGGTGATGGGTGGTGCTGGCAGTGCGGTTAATGAGTATCTATTGACGCATTCAGCGTATGGGCAGGTAAAGTCAAATTTGAGCATCAGCAATATTGGCATTCCTGACCGATTCATTCATCATGGCAGTCATGAACAACAGTTGGCACATTGTGGCTTAGATGCAATGGGCATTCAAGCTCAGATTTTACAAACTTTACCAACTTTAATACGATGAACTGCCAAAGTAATGCTCATCAACTTTCAAACATCACTCTTAAAATTGTAAATTCTTATCAATTCTTAATACAATACAATTCTTAATACAATACAATACAATGTTATCAATGTTCAACACGCCCTAAAACAAAGAGAGAAAATTTATGGAGCCTATGGTTAAAATAGCAGCACGAGCTGCTCAACTGGTTGGTGGTGAGATATTAAAGGCTCACAATAACCGCCACAAAATCGAGCTGAACATCGAGTCAAAAGGGCTAGATGGTTTGGTTACTCGCATTGATAGATACAGTGAAGAACTGACCATTGCCACCTTAAAGAATAACTATCCCAATCATTCATTTTTGGGAGAAGAGTTTGGCTTGCAAGAAGGCCATGGTCATGATGCCGATTGGTGTTGGGTGATTGACCCATTAGATGGCACGCATAATTTTATCCATGGTGTGCCACATTTTTGTGTGTCCATTGCTGTACAACATAAGGGCGTTACTCAACATGGTGTGGTTTATGACCCTGTGCGAGATGAGTTATTTTCAGCCAGCCGTGGTAAAGGGGCTCGTCTAAATCAACGCCGTATTCAGGTCAGTGAGCGTAAAGAGATTGCAGGTGGTTTGTTCACCACTGGGCATCCATTGGAGCGACAACAAGGTGAAGAGATTTATCCGTTCATTCACCAACATTTTAACAGCTTAGCACGCATCTGTGAGATGGGTGGTCAAGTACGTCGCTTAGGCTCAGCAGCGTTGGATTTAAGCTATGTGGCAGCAGGGCGTTTTGATGGTTATTTTGAAATGTCGTTAAAACCTTGGGACATTGCCGCAGGGGAGTTGATAGTGAATGAAGCTCGTGGTGTGGTTGTTGACCATAAAGGGGCACATCAAGCCATGCAGACAGGCTCAGTCTTTGCCTGTAACGTGAAACTATTAAAGTCGTTGATGCAGGCTGTTGTGCCTGAGTGGGGCGATGAGTTTTGATGGTTTTGATATTGTGTTAAATTGATGTGATGTCAAATTGATGTGATGTCAAATTGACGTTGCATTAAATTAACATGAACCAACTCAAGGACATGCCCCAGCCTTATGGTCTTTGGTGATGCCATCTAGCAGACACAATTCATCAGCAATGTATTTGAGCATGTCTTGGGTGTGGGGCAACACATCATTACATGCCATGATGCCAAATTCCACCTTATCAATATAAGTCGCCAACGTAATGTTCATCGCCTGTCCATTGAGTAAAATTGATGCAGGATATAACGCCTTTAGCTTAGCCCCATTCCAATATAACGCTTGTTTTGAACCGGGGACGTTAGAGATGATGAGATTAAATGCTTGTTTTTTTGGATATAAATTGGTTAATAAATTTAATCCTGCCCAAGCATAAGCAATGGCACTGTAGTTAATCACTTGGGCTTGGTTCATACGCCCAAACCGCTCTTTACCTTCTCTCATACTGCCATTGATGACTTTTAGGCGATCAATGGGGTCATGTAAGTGAGTGCCAAGATTGGCAAGCAAGAAAGATACTTGATTGCCACTGGCACTGTTGTCTGTTCGCAATGAAATTGGCACAAAGGCAATGAGTGGTTTTTTTGGCAGGGCATCATTTTGGAGTAAATAACGCCGCACTGCCCCAGCACACACTGCCAACACCACGTCATTAACCGACACTTGCCACCCTTCAGCAATGCGTTTAAAGGTAGACAAATCATAAGACTGGGTGGACAATCTGCGTGATGGGGTGATGCGTTGATTGAGCATACACATGGGTGCTTGCAAGGTGTTGATAAAATGGGGATCTTTAATTTTTTGGATACTCAAGGTCTTAATAAGTTCGTTAGCGACAGGTTTTATTGTGCCAAGTTGTTCTTTGATGATTTGTTTGATGGGTTTATTGATTGGCAGTATGGCATCAATCTGATTGCGATGGCGAGTGAGCAGAGACCATAATGGTAACGTCATCTGTTCATCAGGGGATTGCGACAAGGATTTTTTGACCAATCGCATGGCGGCGATGCCATCTACCAACGAATGGTGAATTTTAAAATACAAGGCAAATCGCTGTGGTCGTTCGGCTGTTTCAGGTTCAATCCCTTCGATGATATGGCATTCCCACATGGGGTTGGACTTGTTTAACAGTTTGCCATGCTCCACAGACACATAGGCAAGTAACTCACGAATACGGGCAGGCTGTGGCAGGGCAATATGGCGAAAGTGCTGAGTTAAGTCAAAATTATCATCTTTTTGCCAAAATAATAATCTATCTAACACTTGATTAAACGGAAAGCTTGGCGGTGTGGTTGATGTTTGCATTTGTTCCATTAAGGTTTTGACAAAGTCATGACCTGCATCTTTTGGGGGTTCAAATAAAAATAAACCACCGACATGCATCGGTTGCGTGCGTGATTCAAGCAACAAAAAAAGTTGGTCAACCAAGGTGAGAAGTCGCATCGCTTGTCCTTTTGTGTTTGGTATTTTTAACAGATTAAAATAAGAATATTGAAATAATGCAATATTATAATCAATCAAACGTCATCAGAACATGCTTTTGAGTGATGTTTGTACTAAAAATTAGCATACTTTGACAATAAAATTTATCAACCGATTGCTTTATTTTTACGATATTTTACGTCATCATATCCGTTCATTATTAAATTTAGCATTAAATTTAGCCATTTTTTATGACTCAACTTCCTTACAGCTTCGCCAAACGTTACCAAATACTGGTCATTCCTGCTTCACAAATGGGTGAACCTGCCACCATTGTGATGACTGAGAAAACTCCATCATCTGCCGTCAATGAATCCATTCGCTTTGCTCATGAGCAAGGTGATAAGCAAATGCCTTACTTTGAACGCTTAAGTGTGAATGAATTTGAAAAGCGTTTGGCAGTTTTTTATCAAGGCAACACAGGTGAGTCACAACATATCGCCGCAGGGCTAGAAGACCACCTAGATTTGATGAGTTTGGCAGACAGTGTGCCTGAAACTGAAGATTTGATGGACAGTCAAGATGATGCCCCCATCATTCGCCTGATAAATGCCTTGCTGTCAGAAGCCATTCGCCTAAACGCTTCTGATATTCATATTGAAACTTTTGAAAAACGGTTGTCAGTGCGTTTTCGAGTTGATGGTGACATGCGAGAGGTGGTTAGCCCAAAACGCCAACTTGCCCCTTTATTGGTCTCTCGCATTAAAGTCATGGCAAAGCTTGACATTGCTGAAAAACGCATTCCACAAGATGGGCGTATCTCGTTGCGTCTGGCGGGGCGTGAGGTGGATGTGCGGGTCTCTACCTTGCCGTCTAGCTTCGGTGAGAGGGTGGTCATGCGACTGTTAGACAAACAGGCAGGGCGACTGAACATAAGCTATCTTGGGCTTGCTGATGCTGACCATGCTCAGTTACAACACCTAATCCATCGACCACATGGCATCATTTTGGTAACAGGACCGACAGGCTCAGGTAAGACCACCACGCTCTATGCCGTCTTGACTGAACTTAATGATCAGACCCGCAATATTTTGACCGCTGAAGATCCCATTGAATTTCAGTTAGATGGTATTGGGCAGACGCAAGTGAATACTAAGGTGGACATGACCTTTGCTCGTAGCCTAAGAGCCATGCTCAGACAAGACCCTGATGTGGTGATGGTGGGGGAAATCCGTGACTTAGAGACGGCAGAGATTGCCGTACAAGCGTCATTGACAGGGCATTTGGTATTATCTACCTTGCATACCAATACTGCCATTGGTGCAGTTACTCGTTTACAAGATATGGGAGTTGAGCCGTTTTTGTTATCATCATCATTAATTGGGGTGGTTGCTCAACGTTTGGTACGAACCCTTTGCCCACACTGCCACACATGGCGAGATGCCACTGTCAGCGAAGCAAGGTTATTGCAAAACACAGATTTGAATCATCAACAAGTTAAAATTCCCATTCCCCAAGGGTGTGAGCAATGTAACCAATCAGGCTTTAAGGGACGCACTGCCATTTATGAAGTTGTCCCTATTGATGATGGCTTGCGACAGATGATACATGAAAAAGTGGCAGAATACGACTTGGAGCGGTATGCTCGCAGTAAAACACCGTCCATAAGGCATGATGGCATAAGCAAAGTCTTGGCGGGTAAGACAACCTTAGAAGAAGTGCTGAGAGTAACAAGGCAGGGAAGTGATGGGTGATGATAATCATTGCGATAATCATTGCGTTTGTTTGAGTATGGCATATCCTTCTAAACGCTTGGCTTCTGTGGGTGTGAACAATTGATTGGTTAACTGTTTGATTTCGGTGATGGCTTGACTGTCATCGACTGAGCCATATTGGCTGATGATGGCTTGTTTTTCTGTTTGATACTTCTCAAATCTCTGGTCGAAGTCAGCATCTTGTTTATCCATGTCTGCCAGCCTCTTGGCTGCTTGGCTGCCAACCAGCTGTTCACGCATGGCATAAAGCTCAGTGTCCGTTGCTCCAAGAGCTTTCATTTGTTGGGTTTTGGTGAGTAGTTCAGCGATATTGGCTTGTTGTTTGGTATGGATCCGTAGGTGTTTTTTTTGCTCACTATTTGGCATGCGATTGATGTATTGCTGTTGCTGTTCTTGCTTTTGTTGCTCAGTTAAGTTGGCGTTCTGATTAATCTGTATCATGGCAATGGCATAGTTTTCTAGAGCATCGTCATCAGCAAAAAAGGCAGTGATGGTTTGCTGGTTAAAATATTGCTGACGCAGGGATTTGACTTGCTGTTGCCTTTGGGTAATCAGTGACATATCTAGATTGCCTTCGGCTGTTGCTTGCATTTGTAGGTGACCATAGCCAGACTCAAGCTGAGTCAAAGCTTTTAGATAGTTGACATACGCTTGATATAGAAGAATGGCTTGACTGGCAGCAGGTTTGGGGGTGTGACTACTGATATAAGCGTATACTCTGGCATGAATGGTCTCTTCAGTCTCTTCACCCAATGCGGATAAAAAATAATCAAATAGCCGCCTTAGCCCTTTGGTCACTATTAATTGATGCTGTTCATTGATGATGATCTCACCATCTACTTGTGTGCCTTGTAGCGATTTGGGCAAATTTTCTAATCCTGTGATGGTTGGATTGGTATCTGTTTTATTGGTGATAATATGAACTTGTGGGGGGGTTAGGTTGGGTGTCTGTGATTGAGTTGTGGTCACCATGTTAGGCTTTGCCATGGGTTTGTTATCAGGCTTTAACCACCAAAATAACAAACTTAAAATAAATAATAATATCACCAATACAATGCTGACGATGCGTTTTGCTGTTGGGTTTTTCATAGACCACATCATGTCATTATCTACAAGTCTGATAAAAATCGATACAAAATCTTAAATAGGACGGTGATGTCTCTCTTCTTGCACCAATCGGTTCACCTGCATGCGATAAAGACCGATGGGGCTGACTTCTCCCCACGCTGTGATGCCAAGAATTTGATTGACGGCATCAAGATGATTCATTTTATAATCATCTCTGATAACATGACCCAAACGGCTAGAGCAGGCAGAAACCAATCCATCATTAGCATCTTTACCAAAGCTTTTGCCTGTCAACGCCAATATATAATCAGAAGGGTCAAAGCCATTGGTAATTGTCCCCACACCAGAAAAAGAATAGTAACGAACGCCATCAATTTTATAATCAGTGGGTGGGTGTCCACAATAACGAGTTGGCATGGCAGCTGGAAACTCATGATTAAATTGTGTGGCATAATCTGTAGATAAGGCGGTGACCGCTTTCCAACCATCTTGTTCGTGCAGGCTATCTAAAGATATGCCTGAACCGATATCCATAAAGCCACCGACGAATTTAAAGAATGCCAATGCCATTTTTGAACCAGTGTTAAATTCACCTTTTGGTAATCCATCTTTGGCACTGCCTTCAGTAACCATTTTAATTGTCCAGTCAGCCATTTTTGAGCCTTGTTCTGGGCTAGATACCGCAGTTACTGAAGCCACATATTCTGGAGCAACGCCAGCAACATAGCGAATGTCGATACCGCCATGACTGTGTCCAATCAAATTAACCTTATCCTTGCCTGTAATGGCTCTGATGGTCTTAACCTGTTGTAACAACTGCTCACCACGATAACGTGTGTCATTAATGGCAGAAACCTTGGTGGCATAGACCTCACTACCTCCTGCCATCAGCTCTTGTGGAATGCCGTGAAAGTAATCTATGGACCAAAATAGCTTTGTCCAGCCACCCAAACCATGCTGTAATACCACAGGATATTGACTTTTGGTATAGGTTGATGTTGGTTTGATGGAACTGATGGGTTTACAGCCACTGCTGTTAGCACAGTTATAATAAGTATTGGCATGAGTGGCGAAAGGCAGCACCAATATTGCGAATGCACAAATGAGTTTGATTGACTGTGTCATGATGTTATCCTAATTTGCTGATGCCATCTGATGCTTTGATGGGTGATTGTGTTTTGTCTATGATGTTATTAATGTGTGTTGGTATGTTGCTAACGTTTAATCTGAGTATAGCACGTTTTTTAATGTTGATATGAGTAAGCTTTATTCTAGTCAGTCGTTGTCATCATTTCTTAAGATTGATGTTTTAAAAATTCAATTGTTTTTAAAAATAGTCATCCAGATATTATCTTGCTTGTATCATGTTAGCTAATCACTTAAAATCACTGTTTAACCCCAGTTTAACCCTAACTTTTTAGCATGACAAAGACCATGAGTAAAATTAATCAACTATTAGACACCTTAAACCAACACGGCTTTGAACCTGCTCAAATTAAAACTGACTCTGATAGCTTAAACCATTGGGGCAAAGACTGGACAAAACACTTTGACCCCAACGCATCAGTCATCATCTTCCCCAAATCCACCGAACAAGTACAAACCATTGTTCAAGCATGTAATGACTTATCACTCATCATCACCCCAAGTGGTGGACGCACAGGGTTATCAGCTGGGGCTGTTGCCAGTAATGGTGAAGTGGTCATCAGCCTTGATAAAATGAACCGCATCATCAACTATTATCCTGCTGATCGCATGGTGCATCTTCAAGCAGGAGTCATCACCAAAACCTTACAAGACTTCGCCGAAAGCCACGATTTGTATTATCCTGTGGATTTTGCTTCAGCAGGCTCAAGCCAAATTGGTGGCAACATCAGTACCAATGCTGGTGGCATTAAGGTCATTCGTTATGGCATGACCCGCCATTGGGTATTGGGCTTAACCGTCGTAACAGGCAAAGGCGATGTCTTACACTTAAACAACGGCATGACAAAAAACGCCACAGGCTATGATTTACGTCAGCTGTTTATCGGAGCAGAAGGCACGCTTGGCATCGTTACCGAAGCCCAAATCAGACTTGAACGTCAGCCCAAAAACGTGAGAGTCATGGTACTGGGTGTGCCAGAATTTGCCCACATCATGCAAATATTATCTGCTTTTCAAGCCAAGATGGATTTGACAGCATTTGAATTTTTTGATGATGTGGCGGTGAGCAAGCTTTTAGCCACAGGACATGTACAAAAACCGTTTGAAACAGATGCCCCATTTTATGCCTTGTTAGAGTTTGAAGCGCCTTATGAGCCGATGATGGACATGGCGATGGCGATTTTTTCAGAGTGTATGGAGCAAGGTTGGATTATTGATGGGGTAATGAGCCAGTCGATTGCCCAAGCCCAAGAGCTGTGGAAGTTGCGAGAATACATTTCTGAAACCATTTCGGTTTTCACCCCCTATAAAAATGATGTGTCGGTACTGATTTGTCATGTACCTGCTTTTATCGCTGATATTGAGCAAATCGTGAGTAACAATTACCCTGATTTTGAGATTTGTTGGTTTGGTCATATTGGAGATGGCAATTTGCATTTAAATATCTTAAAACCTGATGACTTAAGCAAAGATGAGTTTTTCGAAAAATGCAAAACCGTCAATCATCATGTTTTTTCCACAGTCAAAAAATATCATGGTTCAATCTCAGCCGAGCATGGTGTGGGCATGACCAAAAAACCGTATTTAAATTACACACGCACTGATGAAGAAATTGGTTATCTAAAAGCGATTAAACAAGTCTTTGACCCTAATGGCATTATGAATAAAGGTAAGATTTTTGATTGATGTTTGATGAAAAAAAGATTAGATGAGCAAAAGATAAGCCGTCAAAAAGGCAGTATTTTTTGGCATCTGCTGGTTTGGGTGGTATGTGTTTGGGTGGCATGTGGCTTACTGACATGAGTGATGTATGTTGATATTGGCGATTTGTGTTGCCAAATTTGTGTCTACTTGTTTGCATAAAGTGACTAAGTGGGCTTTTATGGCATTAAAATGATACAAATCATCACCTGCAATGCGACAGGTCAAGCTTGGACTGGTGTTTGATGTTCTGACCACACCCACGCCATGTTCATATTCTAACCTTAGCCCATCGGTGGTGTCTAATTGTATCAACTTTGCTGATGTATTGGTAAGAAATGATTTTCCATGCTGATACCAGCCATCTATGATGGGTCGGTTGGTTGTTGGCAAAGGCAGATAGACATCACCAGTACTGACTACTGATGGTAAGGAATCTCTGATATTGGCTAGGCTCTTAGCGTGTTTGCTTAACCAAATCAATAAGCGTACCCCTGCATACATGGCATCGTCATGCAAGATAAAATGCCCATCATTAAAGATAAAATGCCCTGATAATTCTCCAGCAAATAGGGCGTGTCGATGTTCGTTTTTTAACGCATGACGCAGATGGCTGCTGCCCGTTTTACTTAAAATGGGCGTGCCACCATCACGTTGTATCAGTTTTGGCAACACATGTGAGCATTTGACATCAAATAGCACAGCAGGTTTGTTCTGTTCTTGTTGTGAGTGATATTGTTGTGATTGATATTGTTGTGATTGATTAAGCAGGCGTGTGTCACTGATGGCAATATGCCCAAGTAGATACAACAGATTGTCTTGGCTAAACAGCCGTCCTTGTTCATCAATCACACACAAGCGATCGCCATCACCATCAAATGCCAATCCAAGTTTGGCATGATATTTAACCACCGTGTTTGCCAGTTCTGTCAGTCTGTTTGCTTCGGTGGGGTCTGGGTTGCCTTTAGGAAAGTTACCATCAGCATTGTCATTAAGAACAATGACCGATTGGGCAAAGCCTGTCATTTGTATGATTTCATCAAACAACCGTTGGGCATAGGCGCTGGTTGCCCCATTGAGACAGTCAATCACCAATAAAGGCTTGGTTTTTAAAGGCTTGGTTTTTAAAGGCTTGGCGTGGTGATTTAAGCTGCCATTTG
>ERZ1023302.113-NODE-113-length-11930-cov-408.020379_pt1 | contig 11930 bp, 14 predicted proteins | sample MGYA00380473_ERZ1023302 | MGnify/ENA primary metagenome ERZ1023302 (study PRJEB33173, sample SAMEA4830380) | metagenome | study: EMG produced TPA metagenomics assembly of the PRJEB25223 data set... | reverse complement strand
CTAAAGCTACGGGTATTCCTGTATCCAAAATGATGGAAGGCGAGAAAGAAAAACTCTTGCGCATGGAAGATGAACTACATAAACGAGTGATTGGTCAAGAAGAAGCAGTTGATGCGGTAGCAAACGCGATTCGTCGTAGTCGTGCTGGTCTTTCCGATCCTAATCGCCCAATTGGTTCATTCTTGTTCCTAGGGCCAACAGGTGTGGGTAAAACAGAGCTTTGCAAAACTTTGGCTAAATTCTTGTTTGATAGTGAAGATGCGATGGTGCGCATTGATATGTCAGAGTTTATGGAAAAACACAGTGTCTCTCGCTTAGTTGGTGCACCTCCAGGCTATGTTGGTTATGAAGAAGGTGGTTATTTAACTGAAGCTGTTCGTCGTCGTCCATATTCAGTGATCTTATTAGATGAAGTTGAAAAAGCACATGCGGATGTATTCAATATCTTATTACAAGTATTGGATGATGGTCGTTTGACTGATGGTCAAGGCAGAACCGTAGATTTTCGTAATACGGTGGTAATTATGACCTCTAACTTGGGTTCTGATTTAATCCAAGGTAATAAAGACGAAAGCTATAGCGAAATGAAAGCCTTAGTGATGTCAGTGGTAAGCCAACATTTCCGTCCAGAATTTATCAACCGTATTGATGAAACCGTGGTATTTCATCCACTTGGTAAAGAGAATATTCGTGCGATTGCAAGCATTCAATTAGAACGTTTAGCAAAACGTATGGAAACTCGTGGTTACGAATTGGTGTTTACCGACGCTTTATTAGATTTCATTGGCGAAGTGGGTTACGATCCAATTTATGGTGCACGTCCATTGAAACGTGCTATTCAACAAGAAATTGAAAACAGCTTGGCACAACAAATTCTATCTGGTGCGTTATTACCTGGTAAGGTCGTTACCATTGATTACGCCAACGCAGAAGTTCAAGCGAGACAATAGGTATTAAAAAAGTGCGGTAAATTTACCGCACTTTTCTTATGAACCTAAACGCTGACGTACAATTTCAAATAAACATACCCCTGTTGCGACAGATACATTTAATGATGAAACTGAACCAGCCATTGGAATACTAATCAGTTGATCGCAATGTTCACGTGTTAAACGACGCATTCCTTCGCCTTCAGCTCCCATAACAAGTGCTAGTGGTCCTGTCAGTTTGCTTTGATAAATGGTTTCAGTTGCTTCGCCAGCAGTGCCAACCACCCAAATATTATGGTTTTGCTGTAAATCGCGTAGTGTGCGAGAAAGATTGGTTACACGAATTAACGGCACGGTTTCTGCCGCGCCACAAGCAACTTTACGCGCAATAGATGTTAATTGTGCGGATTTATCTTTCGGTACGATCACTGCCACTGCGCCCGCTGCATCCGCTGTTCGCAAACATGCTCCCAAATTGTGTGGATCTGTGACGCCATCCAAAACTAATAAAAGCGGATTTTGTTTATTTGCAAGAATTTCATCAAGATCATTTTCATTAAGTTCTTTTGCCGCTTGTACTCGAGCAATGACACCTTGATGAACCTCACCATCGGCTTTTTTATCAAGTGTTTGTCGATTAACGAATTGCACACTAATTCCTAGGGAATACAGTTCGTTTAAGAGTGGCTGTAGGCGTTTATCTTCACGTCCTTTAAGTACGAAGATTTCAATTAAACGTTCTGGCGAATGGGTTAAAATACTATTAACAGCATGAATGCCGTAGATTTGTTCTGACATAAATTTCTCTTTTTCTTATTTGAATTTTTAATATATTCCCACAATGGGATTTGAATTATTTTTGTTTTCTAGATGTTTTCTTCAAAACATCTTTCTTTTTTACCGCACTTTTTCGTTTTTTGGAGGCTTTGGACGGTAGCTCTTTAAAAACTTTCTTGGCTTTTTCTTTAGCCGTTTTTCCAGCTCGACGAGGCTTACGTTCACTACCTATTAGCGAGAAATCGACCATTTTATTTTCTAAATGTACCGCTTCAACTTTGATGCGAACTTTATCGCCTAAGCGATATTGCATTCCGCTATTTTCGCCAATTAAACGCTGTTTTGCTGCATCGAATTGGTAATAATCGTTTTCTAAGGTGGAAATATGGACTAAACCATCGATGAATAAATCATCTAAGCGTACAAATAAACCAAATCCCGTCACAGATGAAATAACACCGCTAAATTCACCGCCAATATGATCTTGCATATATTCACATTTCAGCCAATCAGCCACTTCACGAGTTGCGTCGTCAGCGCGGCGTTCGGTCATTGAACAGTGATTGCCAAGTAAATCCATTTCATCAAAAGAGTAATGATAACCGCCTGTATCGGTGGTTTTACGTTTTGCGCCTTGTTCTTTAGCGAGTAAATATTTGATACCTCGATGAAGTGTTAAGTCTGGATAACGGCGAATTGGCGAAGTAAAGTGTGCATATTCTTCCAAAGCCAAACCAAAATGCCCAATATTATCAGCATGATAGACGGCTTGACTTAATGAACGTAGCAACATTGTCTGAATAAGTTCATGATCAGGTCGTTCTTTAACTTTTTCTAAGAGAGCAGCATAGTCTTTTGTAGTTGGTTTTAATCCGCCTTCTAAAGTTAAACCAAACTCACTTAAGAAAGTGCGGAACGATGTTAATTTTTCTTCGCTCGGGGTGGCATGAATGCGATATAACGCAGGCTCTTTATGTTTTTCCATAAAATTAGCTGCTGCGATATTCGCAAGAATCATACATTCCTCAATGATTTTGTGGGCATCATTGCGAACAACGGGTTCAATACGCTCAATTCTCCCCATTGCATTAAAAATAAACTTAGTTTCAATGGTTTCAAAATCGATCGCACCACGTTGATGACGTGCACCAAGCAACGCTTGATAGAGTTTATAAAGCTCTTCTAAATGAGGCACAAGCGTAGAATAACGAGCGCGTAATTCTTCATCGCCTTCAAGCATTTTTGCTACTTTGGTATAAGTGAGGCGGGCGTGAGAATTCATCACTGCTTCATAAAAGCGATAATCTGTGAGCTTACCTTTGGCAGAAATTTGCATCTCACACACCATACACAAACGATCCACTTGTGGGTTTAGAGAGCATAATCCGTTCGATAAAATTTCAGGTAGCATTGGTACAACTCGGTTTGGAAAATAGACCGAGTTACCACGATTATGCGCTTCTACATCCAAAGCGGAACGTAAACGTACGTAATAACTAACATCCGCAATCGCCACCCAAAGTTTCCAGCCTTTGCCGTGTTTTTCACAATAAACGGCATCATCAAAATCCCGCGCATCTTCGCCATCAATGGTCACAAGCGGTAAATTTCGTAAATCCACACGGCCTTTTTTTGCTTCTTCAGGCACTTCTTCAGTGAATTTTTTAACATATTTTTCCACCGCACTTGGAAACTTATGGGGAATATCGTGGTTACGCAAGGCGATTTCCACTTCCATTCCTTTCGCCATATTATCGCCTAGGATTTCAGTGATTACGCCAATTGGCTGGTTAAAACTGGCAGAACGTTCTTGCAATTCGACAACGACAACTTGTCCCATGCGAGCACCATTACGATGTTCATTTGGCACGAGAATATCTCGGCCAATTCTGCTGTCATCAGGCACAACATAGCTAAAACCGTTTTCTAAGAAAAAGCGACCCACAATTTGTTTTTTACGGCTTTCTAATACGCGCACAATTCGCACTTCACGGCGACCACGACGATCTAATCCAGCAGGTTGCGCTAAGACAAAATCTCCATGCATGACTCTTTGCATTTGATGGTTCGGAATGAATAAATCATCCTTTTTGCCATCGACCTGTAAAAAACCAAAACCTTCGCGATGACCAATTACCGTGCCTTTAAATAAATCTAATTTTTCTGGTAAGGCATAGCGTTTACGTTTAGTGAACACTAATTGCCCATCATTTTCCATCGCGCGTAATCGGCGACGCATCGCTTCTATTTGATCTTCATTTCGAATGGAAAGTGCGGTCAAAATTTCATCCCGATTCATCGGTGCATTATTGTCTCGAATAACGCTTAAAATAAATTCACGGCTCGGGATTGGATTGCCGTATTTTTCCAATTCTCGTTTGTAATGAGGATCTTGGCTGATTAAGTTTTTACGTTTTTTTGTCATTATTTTTTACAGTTTTAAAAAGTGCGGAGAGTTTGACACTGTAAGGGGGATAATGCAAGACGGGGGAGGTTTATTTATCAGTAAAACCAATGAACTTTTTCAATGTGCAAATAAACACCTATTTTTCTTTTTTATTTTTTGTTAAAGTTTCAAACCCTTAATTATTATTCATGACAAAAGGAACAATATTATGAAAATCATTAAGCAAGCAAAATAGTTTAATCCGCCTTTCTTTAATTAGTCTACTTATTTCCACTTCTTTTTATTCTGTTCAATCTTTTGTGGCAGATAGTTCTGATAAAACTTGGCAGTTACAAACAGGCCAAGGTTTAGATGCTAAAAGAGGTCAAGTGAATAATCAATTTACACAAGTTGATACCCGTTTAAATCGAACAGATTTACGTATTAACCGCGTTGGCGCAAGTGCTACGGCGTTGGCTTCATTAAAACCTGCACAATTAGGCGAAGATGATAAATTTGCATTGTCTTTGGGCGTTGGTAGTTATAAAAATGCTCAGGCGATGGCAATGGGTGCAGTGTTTAAGCCAGCTGAAAACGTACTACTCAATGTAGCAGGTAGTTTTTCAGGCTCAGAAAAAATCGTTGGTGCAGGTGTTTCTTGGAAATTCGGCAGCAAATCCAAACCTGCGGTTTCAACACAAAGTGCGGTCAATTCTGCGGAAGTTTTGCAACTGCGACAAGAAATATCGGCAATGCAAAAAGAATTGGCTGAATTGAAAAAAGCATTAAGAAAATAATCTTTAAACTAAGTGATTAAGGGCGTGATGTACGCCCTTTTTATCGCTCTGTTCATGACGACAAATTTGTTTTCTGTTTACTTTATGAGCTAAATAAGAGTATTGTATATTTATATAATGATATTAAGGGACTCTTATGATTCAACGCTACGTTAAAATAGTCAGTATTGCTTTATTACTTTTCTTAGGTTCTATCAATAATGCGTTTGCAGCACGTGTTATTACTGATCAATTAGGACGAAAGGTCACTATCCCAGATGAAGTTAATCGTGTTGTTGTCTTACAGCATCAGACTTTAAATCTCCTTGCCCAGCTTGATGCAAAGGAAAGTGTAGTCGGAGTGTTATCAAGTTGGAAAAAACAATTAGGGAAAAACTATTCACGTTTTATGCCAGAGTTAGAAACGATGCCACAACCAGGTGATTTAACTCAAGTAAATATTGAGAGTCTACTTGCTTTAAAACCTCAACTTGTGTTTGTGGCAAACTATGCACCAAAAGAAATGATTGAGCAAATCGAACAGGCTGGTGTGCCTGTTGTAGCCATTTCTTTGCGTGAAGATAAAAAAGGTGAAGAAGGAAAAGTCAACCCAGAAATGGAAGATGAAGAAGTTGCCTATAATAATGGTTTGAAACAAGGCACTTATTTAATTGGTGAAGTAGTTAATCGACAAGCGCAAGCCAAAAAGCTAGTTACTTACACTTTTGAACAGCGTGAATTAGTGAGTCAACGTTTAAGTAAGGTGCCTGATGAGCAGCGTGTTAGGGTCTATATTGCAAATCCAGATTTAGCGACTTATGGTTCTGGAAAATATACAGGGTTAATGATGCTTCATGCTGGAGCGAAGAATGTAGCAGCTGAAACAATAAAAGGTTTTAAACAAGTTTCGATTGAGCAAGTGATTCATTGGAATCCTGCAGTTATCTTCGTACAGGAGCGTTATCCTCAGCTTATCGAGCAAATTAAAAAGGATCCCTCTTGGCAAATTATTGATGCGGTGAAAAATCAACGTATCTATTTAATGCCGGAATATGCAAAAGCGTGGGGATATCCAATGCCTGAAGCATTAGCGATTGGTGAATTATGGTTAGCAAAACAACTTTACCCTGAATTGTTTGCAGATGTTGATTTAGAGGAAGAAAAAGTAAACCAATACTATAAACTGTTCTACCGTATGCCATATAACCAGTAATAACGATGAAGTCTATGTTAGCAAATCAGCGAGGTTTTATAACATCGCTGATTTTTATCTTGTTTATCATCGTATTGTTCACTTTAAATATTGGCGCTTTTTCGTTATCAACCGAAAAAGTGCTGTCCATTTTATCTAAGCCTTTTCTTTCGCAACACGCGTCTTTTACACCCATGGAATACCATATTGTTTGGCATGTACGCTTACCACGCATTATTATGGCATTTTTTTCAGGGGGGATCTTAGCGATGAGTGGTGCAACACTACAGGGCGTGTTTCATAATCCCCTTGTTGATCCTCATATTATTGGTGTCACATCAGGGGCAGTTTTTGGAGGCAGTTTAGCAATTTTATTAGGATTCCCATCTTATTTATTGATTCTATCCACATTTTCTTTTGGTTTATTGACATTATTCTTGATCTATGTAACCACAATGTTCATCGGAAAAGGCAATCGTATTGTATTAGTTTTAGCGGGTGTCATTTTAAGTGGTTTCTTTAGCACTCTAGTGAGCTTAATCCAATATTTAGCGGATGCAGAAGAAGTTCTGCCGAGCATTGTATTTTGGTTATTAGGAAGTTTTGCCACCACTAGTTGGGCAAAACTAGCTATATTGTTACCCTGCGTTTTTATTGCAGCTTATTTATTATTCCGTTTACGGTGGCATATTAATGTGTTATCGCTAGGTGATATGCAAGCAAAAATGTTAGGCGTTTCCATTAAGAAAATGCGTTGGTTTGTTTTGCTACTTTGTGCATTGCTTGTAGCAACACAAGTCGCTGTTAGTGGGAGTATTGGGTGGATAGGGCTTGTTATTCCTCATTTGACACGTTTTTTTGTAGGAAGTGATCACCGTTATCTATTGCCCGCCTCCTTTTTGATTGGTGGGATTTTCATGATTGTTATTGATACACTTGCACGTACGTTAACTTCTGCAGAAATTCCTGTAGGTATTATCACCGCTCTTTTAGGAGCACCCATTTTTACCTTGCTCCTATTAAAAACTTATCGAAAGAAGTCATTATGAATGAATTGAGTTTAGATGCAGATAAGCTGTTATTTGGTTATGATAAGCCGTTGTATTTACCACTTACTTTCCAATGTAAGAAAGGAGAGGTTATTTCGGTATTTGGAACAAATGGAAAAGGTAAAACCACATTATTGCATTCTCTTGCTCATGTGTTACCTGTTATGTCTGGACAGATTAGGCAACAAGGTCATATTGGTTTTGTGCCACAGTCTTTTTCGTCGCCAGATTATCCCGTGTTAGAGATTGTTTTAATGGGGCGAGCAAGCAAAATTGGAGCATTTAACTTACCAAGTAAAACGGATGAAACAGTCGCATTACAGATGTTGGCGTGCTTAGACATCCTGCATTTAGCTGAGCGCAATATCAATATGCTTTCGGGCGGTCAACGCCAACTTGTGCTCATCGCTCGTGCACTTGCGACAGAATGTCAGGTCCTCATTTTAGATGAACCTACAGCAGCATTGGATGTTTATAATCAATAGCGTGTCTTACAACTTATACGTTTTCTTGCAACGGAACAAAAAATGACCATTATTTTTTCCACTCATGATCCTTATCACAGTTTATGTGTGGCAGATAATGTGTTATTGCTATTGCCTAACCAACAATGGAAATATGGAATAGCCAGTCAAATTTTAACGGAATCTCATTTGAAACAAGCGTATAATGTACCGATTAAATATTCTATGATTGAAGAACAGCAGGTTTTAGTCCCCATCTTTACCATACAGTAAACATATCGCATGAGAATTTTAGCCGCAGGGAGTTTACGCCAGCCTTTTACGTTATGGCAACAAGCATTAATCCAACAGTATCACCTACAAGTCGAAATTGAATTTGGACCGGCGGGGTTGTTGTGCCAACGCATTGAGCAAGGGGAAAAAGTGGATTTGTTTGCCTCTGCCAATGATGCGCATCTTAGGCATTTACAAGCGCGATATCCTCATATTCAACTTGTGCCTTTTGCTACAAATCGTTTATGTTTAATTGCAAAGAAATCGGTGATTACTCACCATGATGAGAATTGGTTGACATTATTGATGTCGCCCCACTTACGCTTAGGAGTATCGACACCTAAGGCAGATCCTTGTGGAGATTATACTTTGGCATTATTTTCGAATATTGAAAAACGGCATATGGGCTATGGCTCGGAATTAAAAGAAAAAGCAATGGCAATAGTTGGTGGTCCGGATTCTATCACTATTCCAACAGGACGAAATACCGCAGAGTGGCTTTTTGAGCAGAATTATGCTGATCTTTTCATTGGTTATGCGAGTAATCATCAATCTTTGTGTCAGCATTCTGATATTTGTGTTTTGGATATTCCTGATGAGTATAATGTGAGGGCGAACTATACATTAGCAGCTTTTACTGCGGAAGCATTACGCCTTGTGGACTCCTTGCTTTGTTTGACTTGCGGACAAAAATATTTACGCGATTGCGGCTTTTTGCCTGCCAATCATATCTGATGAATAGTTTGGATATTATCAATTATAAGATTTATGGATATATAACCCATGCCAGAATTACCTGAAGTTGAAACCACAAAAATGGAATTAGCCCTTATCTTGAAGGGGCTATCATTGAAAAAATTGTTGTTCGCCAACCGAAATTACGCTGGATGGTAAGCGAAGAATTAGCGCAAATTACACAACAAAAAGTCATCGCATTAAGTCGCCGTGCGAAGTATTTAATTATCCAACTTGAAACAGGCTATATGATTGGACATTTAGGGATGTCAGGGTCATTGAGAGTTGTGGAGAAAGGGGATCTTATTGATAAACATGATCATCTTGATATCGTAGTGAATAACGGAAAAGTTGTGCGTTATAACGATCCTCGTCGTTTTGGCGCGTGGTTGTGGACAGAGAAGTTGAATGAATTTCCTCTTTTTCTGAAATTAGATCCAGAGCCTCTGTCTGAGGAATTTGATTCTGATTACTTGTGGCAAAAAAGTCGTAAAAAACAGACCGCACTTAAAACTTTTTTAATGGATAATGCTGTCGTCGTTGGCGTTGGGAATATCTATGCGAATGAAACGTTATTTCTTTGTAACCTACATCCGCAAAAAAACAGCAGGGAGTTTAACTAAGGCACAATGTGGGCAGTTAGTAGAACAAATAAAACAAGTGCTGTCTAACGGAATCCAACAAGGTGGTACGACGCTAAAAGATTTTCTCCAACCGGATGGGCGTCCAGGCTATTTTGTCCAAGAATTGCGGGTTTATGGTAATAAGGATAAGCCTTGTCCAACATGTGGCACAAAAATAGAAAGTTTAGTGATAGGGCAACGAAATAGTTTCTATTGCCCCAAGTGTCAGAAGAGATAGGACTATTTGACAAGCCATGCAGGGTCAATTTGTTCAGGTGAGAGCTCATTAATATTTTCTTTATAGAAAAGTATGTGCGTTTCTGCCTGACTTCTGGGTTGCCAATGTGTAAACGCAATAGGATCTTCTTTATAAATACCAATAATTGGTTTATTAAAACCTGAAGCAATATGTACAGTAGACGTGTCTGTAGAGATTAATTGATCACAGTGGCGAATCAATTCAATGGTATGAAAGATCTTGGTTGTTGGATGGACAAAAATATGCGGATAATCGGCTGACAATTGTGTTAATTTCTCTGTTACTTCAGGATAGCTTAATAGCACCAGCTTTTTTCCTCCGCTGACTTGCGTGAGATAATCTAAATATTTTTTGATGTTGTCATCGTTTACTTTTTTGATTCTTGCAGCACCATAAAAATTAATAGCAATATACTTTTCTAGTTGGTTTTTCTGTAAAAATTCAGAAATTTCGACCGCACTTTGCTCATCAAATGGGACGTCATAGCTTATATCTTGTACCGTAATATTCACTTTTTCTAAGGCGAGTTTATAGGGTTCCGAAAAGTGAAATTGTCCCTCCAGATTGATATTAAATAAACCATAATTGGCTTTTTGATAGCCAATATAATGCTTGGCATTGATTAAGCGTAAAAGTAAAAGATCGCGATTACGAATCATAATCGTCGGATCAATCACTAAATCATATTGTTCTTTTTGAATTGCTAGACCACATTTGATATAATCCAAAATACTTTTCTTTTTTACATAGTAAAGTTGATCGATATATGGATTTTGTTTAAAAAGATAAGCATTTTGTTTGGTACAAATTACACCAATTTTAATGTGGGGATTAAATTTTTTTATCTCACGGAATACAAATGAGCTCGCCACATAATCCCCAATTTTTCCGTCTTGGCGGAGGAAGAGGATGCTTCTAGGAACATTTGTTATTCTGTTTAATCCGTTTTTTTTATCAAGGAAATATTTGCCTAGACCCAACCTTAACATTTGTAATTTATTTTTTAATTTCATTGTTAGCGTTGCTCCATTGCATCAATTTCAGAATCGATACCTCGAAATACGCAAGGGGGTTCAACGCCATAAGCATTTAATCCAGTGAGTTGTAACGCGCCAGTTAAGTAGTCAGCAGGCATACGGATAGGATAGGCTATTTGTAGGAGTTTTTGAGCGCCAGATAAAGTAATTAAATAAGCTGTTGTACACATGATTGCACGTTTAGACGTTTTAGAGGGTTTACGATAGTGAACTAAACGGTAATTTTTGACAAGTGTTTTTTTCCAGCAATAACTTTTTGCTTTACCATGATCATAAAATAAAATTTCAACATTTTTTGAAACTTTCTTCAAACTGTCTTTTACAATTGCTTCGAATTCGTGCGATACAATCGCATCATCTTCAAGAATAATAGCACGCGCTATCTTTTCATTGCACATCATTTGGTAAATAGATAAATGGCTCATAGCACAACCTATTTCACCGACTGTCAGAGGTTTACGAGCAAATCGTTGTGGGCAAAACGTGTAATCTATGTTATTTAATTCATCCTGAGAAAGTGTTTTGCCATTAATACCATCAATAAACTTAAAGTTGAGTTTTAAACCATTTAACCGTTGAGCGATTATATCTCGTCGAGGAGAGTTTTTGAGGCTGATAACGAAAATTGGGGGGAACTGTTCCATTTGATCCGTCCTTATATATAATTAAACTCTGTAAAAAACAGGGTTTAATTTAACTTCATATTTTATTTCGTACTTGGAATACTAAAACGTTTGTTAAAGCGTTCTACACGACCACCGGTATCAACAACACGTTGTTTACCTGTATAGAATGTGGCAGTTGCCACAGACGTCTAAGTTTAAATCTTTACCCACAGTTGAGCGAGTTTTAATGACATTACCGCAAGAACATGTTGCTGTAACTTCTACATAATTAGGATGAATACCTTGTTTCATAGAAAACCTCGATTTGAAGCCACGCCGCTATCAAGTTCAAGGACTGACACCGCGTGTAATTAATATTACACCATAAATGGCAGTTTGTATGTAAGGGGGCAGCTAAATATTTATTAGAGATATTCAAAAATATGGAAAGTAATAATATTTTTCCTATCGATCATTTGATTTTTAATCGTTTTCTTGCCGGTGAAGAATTGATGGTTTATCAACTCTCGCCTGCACTTTGTATCCAAGAGTTACAATTGAACGAAAATGAATCTCTATTGGACAGTCAGTTAGAATCTGAGCGAAAAAATTATCGATTAGCTGAAAAGGCTAGAAAAAAGAAAACTTGGAGAGAAAAAGTATATCATATATTTACTAAGCCACAGAGAATGCTAAAAAAGAGAAAAGAGCGAGCAGAAAAAAATGCAAAAATGAAATTGAAATGTATTGTGAAATTTGAATAAAAATATCTTTTTATTAGATATTTTTAAAGTATGAAAAGCGCGGTAAAAATTTTATGCAGGA